>Ga0208668_1000274_pt1 | contig 13752 bp, 26 predicted proteins | sample 18_taG_FD_184093 | JGI IMG/M metagenome (GOLD analysis project Ga0208668, IMG submission 184093) | Marine viral communities from the Subarctic Pacific Ocean - 18_ETSP_OMZAT15316 metaG (SPAdes) (version 2) | ecosystem: Environmental > Aquatic > Marine > Oceanic | place: Pacific Ocean | collected...
TCGATAATGATAGTGATGCGTTACAGGCCGGGGCGCTCTATTTCAATAGCTCGACAAATGCCCTCAATGTCTATTCGGGTTCCAGTTGGTCGGCTATAGCAGCCGATACCGATGTCAAGGTTCTGGTCAGTTCAAACGATACGACAGCAGGCTACCTTAACGGCAAGCTGGTGGCTGGCACAGCGGTCAGTTTCACAGAAAACAATGACGGCAGCGATGAAACGCTGACCATTGCATCAACAGCGTTACCCCTGGCAGGCGGTACTATGTCGGGCGAGACAATATTTGCCGATCAGTTAGTCACCCGCCCAGTGGTAAAAGACTACGCTGAATCAGTAAACGCTATAGGTGCTATTGGCGGTGGTACACAAGACATCGACCTAACCCTTGGCAACGTTGTTACGGGTACGGTTGATACGTCCACAACTACGTTCACCTTCTCCAATCCTCCAACTACAGGTACAGCGGGATCATTCACACTGATCCTGACCAACGGTGGATCACAAACAGTGAACTGGCCCGCTGCTGTAGATTGGGCTGGAGGCACTGCGCCGACTCTGACAACCTCTGGTGTTGATGTAATCACCTTCACCACTATAGATGGGGGAACTATCTGGTACGGATTTGCTGCTGGGATGGATATGGGCTAATGCCATTAGGCACACATAAAGCAACACTGTTCGGCGTAGCGGGAGTCAGTACAGGAGATGTAGTTCTGCTTTCTACGCAGACTGCTTCCGGCTCTGCGTCAATAACGTTCAGTTCTGAAATTGACTCAACTTACGGGGAATATATTTTTAAGTTTTACAATATAAATGTTGGCACAGATCAAGCAACTTTTCATTTCCAAGTCAACGCTACAGATGATCCTGGTGGTGGTTATGATACAAGTACGATAACCAGTACCCTCTTTACGGTATATCACTCAGAGGCTGGTGATGCAACATCCTTAGCCTACAATGCAGGTTCAGATCAAGCAAACGGTACAGCATTTCAGCAGATAGGTGGAAGTCTAGGAAATGGATCAGATGAGTCTTTAGCCGGAGAATTACATTTGTTCAATCCAGCATCCACTACTTATGTCAAGCATTTTTACGGGCGGGATATAAATATTTTTTATAATGATTATGCGTTTGCTGATTATTTCGCCGGTTACATAAACGACACCACCGCAATTGATGATATCCAGTTCAAGGTGAGTACCGGCGTATTCGACGGCACTATAAAGATGTGGGGAGTAAAAAACTAATGGCAATGACGCTGATAACAACTAATACATCGTCAGATGCTGCCACTTCTGATTTTACTACTGGTATAGACAGCACTTACAAACTTTATATCTTTAAGTTTATTGATATAAATCCTGCTACGAACGATAAAAATTTTACTTTTCAAGTTAATGCTACAGATGATCCCGGTGGTGATTATGATGTAAGCGCAATAACGAGTACAGTATTTGAATCAGAACATTATGAAGATGACAGCATTGCCCGGGTTCGTTACGAGCCTAACGATGACCAAGCACAAGGTACTGCGTTTCAGATTTTAGCAGAAGGTATGGGAAATGGGGGGGATGAATCTCTTGCGGGAGAAATGTACTTATTTAATCCGTCAAATACAACTTATGTAAAGCATTTTTATGCCACTACAAATGCTTATAGACATCCCGATTCCTCCCGCCAAACTTTTGCTGCCGGTTATATAAACGACACCACCGCAATAGACGACATTCGATTCCAAATGTCATCAGGCAACTTTGATGGAACTATAAAAATGTACGGTGTAGGCTGATGGGTATACCAACACTGATTTCAACGTCTACGGCAAGTGATTCCTCTTCAATAGATATTACATCTGGAATAGACAGTACCTATGATGAGTATATGTTTGTGTTTACGGATGTGAATCCAGTTACGGATGGCGCGCATTTTTCGTTTCAAGTCAACGCCGATGGTCAGACAGGATTTAACGAAACGGTCACCTCCACCTACTTCAAGGTCTACCACGTGGAGGACGACACGGATGCCAACGCCGGCTACGATGCAGGAAACGATCAAGCACAGGGCACGGCCTACCAATATCTCGCCGCAAGTATGGGTAATGGATCGGATGAAAGTGGTGCTGGGGTACTTCATCTGTTTAATCCTTCCTCAACTACTTATGTAAAGCATTTTTTTAGTACAGCGCAATATTGCCATCTCAGCAATTATTCTATAAACGCGTTCGCGGCTGGCTACATAAACACAACCTCAGCCATAGATGAAATATCTTTCAAGATGAGTAGCGGGAACTTTGATGGTGTAATTCAGATGTACGGTATTTCTTAATTTTAGGAGCAATTTAGATGGCAAGACATAAAATGGTAAACGGTGTACGGATTCAATTCACACCAGAAGAAGAAGCGGCGCGAGATGCCGAAGAGGCGGTATGGGCAGCGGGTGCTTTTGACCGTGCCATTGCAAACTTGCGCGAAGATCGAAACAGACGGCTCGTCAATACAGACTGGTACGCTCTCCAAGACGTAACCTTGACTGAGGATATGCGCGACTACCGACAAGCACTGCGCGATCTTCCAGAAGGTCTTGCGACGGTGACTGATGTTGACAGCGCGGAGTGGCCTGTAACGCCATGAGAGCGTTGGCCCTTGCCCTGGCACTGATCGCCGCGCCTGTGATGGCGGAGGCACCGCCGCCAGATGCCGTGCCGCGTCAGGTGTCGATGCGAATCATCTGCCTGCCGACCCCTTCGCGCATGATCGAGGTGCTGGGCGAAAAATTCGGGGAAGCCGTCATTGCGAGTGGCGAACTCGCGCCAGACACTGGTTTCATAATTTTTGCTAACCGTGATCGAACATCATCGTCGGTGGTTATCTCCAAACCTAACGGCACCTGCCTGTTGTGGAGTGGTCGAAGCGAGCCAGGCTTGTCATTCATTCTTGCTGTTGAACCGATTAACTATCCCGAGATGTCGCCGCCGATGCCGTCAGGCACAGAAACCTGATGGCAGTGCCAGAGGGTTGTCCCTTGGATATTGACCCGATTGAAATTGGCAAACTGATCGCCCAAGTGGAAACCCTGTCTACTCGAATTGAAGAATCAAATAGACGATTACGAGCAGTGGAAGCGCAAATGGAACGAGGCAGAGGAATGGGATTGGGCATTTTACTCGCCACCGTGGGCCTGTCAGCGGGCGGTGCAAGCATCCTGACCAAGTGGTTAAACTAAAGTGCGATGTATTGGCGATGGACTGCGCTCAGTGTCTATCTAGTTATTTGCTTGTACGATTTTATGGTTGTTCCCATTTGGTACGGACTTAACAGGCCCGACCTCGCAACATTTATAGAGATACTCAACACGGTGAAAGACCCACTGATTCAACTTGAACTAATGAAGAAAATGACAGGCCAACATAACCCATTCACTTTGATGGGAGGTGGCATTTTTCATTTAGCCTTTGGTGCAATCTTAACCGGCAGCGCATTCGGACTAAAATAATTTAACTCCAACACAGGAAACAAAGATGAAAAATTTATGGGAAGGTTTAACTAAAATCCATAAATGGTGGAGCTGATGAAAGTCTTTGACCCATACCATATAGGCAAAGGTTGGACAGCATACGCCGACCATTGGCTGCGTGCGGCAAAGTTAAGCGCCGGACTAGCGTGGACCTCGTTGATCGCTATGGTTCACGCATTTATCCCTTTCTTTATGACCGATTTTGTTAGCCTGTACGTTAAAAAATTGCATCACGACCTGTGCAAAAAATAATTACTCTCCTGGTCGTCCCTTTTATATCTGGTTGTGCCGCCCTTAAAACCGGGGGGGTCGCTGGGGTAAGCGCAGGTATAGGTGGGCTACTCGGTGGCCCAGCTGGAGCAGCTGCGGGCGCAGCAGCCGGGGCCGGCGCCACATCTTTATTGACCAATGGCGGCCAGTGCGCCGAGTCGGTCACCGGGTTCTGGCCTTTGATAGGCGAAGTGATACAGACAGGTGGCTGGTTGCTCGGGGCGGTGATCCTGGTGCCGCTCATCATGGGTTATCTTATTCCCAACGGCTTGGTCAAGCGCAAGCGTGCTGCTCGTTGAGGTCACCTGGCAGGATGTCCTGCAGGATAGCACTTGGTCAACCCATGAATCGGTAGCCTGCCCGGTCGTGCGGTCAGTCGGCTGGCTGGCGCATGAAGATAAGAAAACGCTTAAAATCGGCACCACCGTGAGCCACGACGGAGAAATTAGCGCAATCCTTGCCATTCCACAGGGATGCGTGATTTCATGCAGGACCATCGACTCCTAGAATTTTGTGAAACCGAAACCCAGCGTCGTTTGATCGAGGCGCTGATCGCCAGCGATGGATGCCGAGGCGGCGCCGCGCAACAGCTTGGCACCACTGAACGAAATATTTATAGGTCGCTGGCCCGCATCAAGCGCAAGGCTGCCGCTCGCGGCTGGGCACCCGATAGCGATATGGTCAAGGTCGCTGCGCCAGGGTTCCAGGTCAAGGGCACCAGCACGCTCTACGATGCCGACGGTGAGCAAAAAATCCAGTGGGTCAAGACGGCGGCAACCGCTGACCGGGACGATCTTCTGCGAGAATCCATTGCCGAGGCATTTGAAGATTGGCGAGGCGTTGGACGGATCGCCGCAGCACCAAAACACACCACCGACGAGATGCTGAGCGTCTACCCAATGGGTGACCCACATCTTGGCCTTTATAGTTTCGCTCCCGAAACGGGAGATAATTTTGACCTGAAGATTGCCGAGGATAATCTATGCGAGGCAGTCAAGCGCCTGGTCGCCTGCTCACCGAAGAGCCAAACCTGCATCCTTTTGAACCTCGGCGACTTCTTCCATGCCGACTCGATGGATAATCGCACCGCCCGCAGCGGGCACGCCCTCGATGTAGATACCCGCTGGTCGAAGGTGCTACGCGCCGGGGTCCGGGCGATGATGACCTGCATCGAGGCCGCCGCCAAAAAGCATGAGAAGGTGATCGTGAAAAACCTGATTGGTAATCACGACGACCATACCAGCCAGATGCTTGGCCTATCCCTGGCGCTCTTCTACGAGGGCAATGGCCGGGTCGAGATACACGACGACCCGGCGAAGTTCTGGTTTCACCGATTCCACAATGTCTTGATCGGCGCCGGACATGGGGATACCTGCAAGCCGGCGCAGCTCCCGGGAATAATGGCTACCGATCGGGCCGAGGATTGGGGCAAAACCCGGCACCGATATTTTTACACCGGCCACATCCACACCCAAAACGTCACGGAGTTTCCCGGCTGCACCTGGGAAAGCTTCAGAACAATGGCAGCCAAGGACGCCTGGACTGCTGCCAAGGGTTACCGCTCAGGCCGCGACATGTACTGCATCGTTCATCATAAAGACCACGGTGAGGTCGAACGGCACCGGGTCGATGTGGCTATGCTATGAGCACCGTCGTTGTCAAGTTGGACAGTGGGCTGCAGATCGAGTTTGAATATGCGGACCTGCTGGCCGTGCGTCGGAACGACCTCGAGCTGCCTGCCCGGATCGAGCTTATCGTGCCCGATACGGTGGCGGAGCATCTGATAGACGAGTTGACCGAGCCACACCGGGTGCTCCATTGAGCATCAAATGGCCCGAGCATCTAGAGCCGGACCCCGGCCGGCGGGAGAAGTTTTGCCCAGTATCAATCCACTATCAATCGGAGAATCCACGAATGACCATACCGGAGCTGCAAGCCGCCATCATCGCCTCGACCAACGCCAGCCAGGCATTGAAAATATTTTATAATTTTTGCGGCAGCTTCGGCGTCAATTCCGGCGCACCACCTGAATGGTGGACCAAAAAAGAAGAACTGACCGACCAGGAAAAACCTGCCTAGTGTGCGAGTCCCATTATGGGATATGAAAAGCGATGAAATGAGGGAAAATTTTTTCCCCCGGTTTCATCGTTTATGGGACATGATATGGGTGTGCGATGTCCCATAAGAGGGCTTTATCATCACATAGAAACCTTTTATGGGACATGATATGGGTGTGCGAGTCCCATAATGGGACATGAAAATCACGGTCCAGCGGCACCATCTGGTCCCCACTCACCGTCGTACTGATTATCCATATAAGTTTGTTTTGTCGCGCCATCCGTGTGTTTATTGCCGTCACCTATCAAGGTGTTCGGCTTGTGGGTTAGTGGATGGTCGGGTGGTCCAGTGTGGTGCAGTGCGAGAAGTCGCGCAAGAGTAGGTTTCCTAGACTTTTTTTTCATTGCACTAAAAGCCGATGTCATCGTCAAAGGGCTCGCCGGCATTACTCTGTGGGGCCCCGTAATTCGGATTTTCCTCGACCGGGAACACCTCCACCCAGCCGGTGAACTCCCCAACCGGGATCGTGTCGAGCTTGATTTTGATCTTATCGCCATCGCGCAGCAAGCCGCCGATAGTGAGCCAGCGGGTCTTCTCCTGACCGTCTTTCTGATACGTCCCGCCGGCGACCTTAAGTGTGTGGGTTCGTTTCATTGGCATAGCTTATGTCCTCGGATGTGTTGGCCCAAAAAAGGGCTATAAGGGTCTTTGTAATAGTCCGACGTTGTCAATTTGGCAATAGCGTCCGTGTAGTAGGCGGCATTTTTACGAATAGCTTTAAGCGTGATTGATTCAGGATATCCCGATGAGTGACCAAGGAATTTAGTGCAGGCGATTCGCAACATTTTCGCGGCAATCTGACGGACACGCTCCCTGGTAATGTGAAACTCGCTTGCCACCTTTTCCAAGGTCGCACCGTTGAGCGCACTGATCGCAATCGTTTTATTTCGATCCAGCATACTCTGTTTGTCTAGTATCAATTTTGCTCCTGCACGACGAGTTCACCTTCGATAATGTGGTTGAGTTCGTCGCGTTTCATTCGGTAAGCATCCCGCACCCGAGCCTTGTCGTCGTCGGGCAGGGTCTTGGCATCCTCGGCCATCGCCTTTAGGTCGGCTTCGTTAGTCGCCTCGTCAATACGCACCAGCAGATCGTCGGCTGAAATCTTGGCGATGCGCTCTTTCAAGGGCATCTCGATCACTTCCGCTTTCGCAGGGGGGATGTCCTCTTGCTCTTCGACTACATAGAAACCCTCGATACAATCGGGGAAGCACGATCGCACGCCTTCACTGACCACACGGGCCGACAGCATCTGCTGCGGATATTTTTTCCACGTTGGGCTGCGCAGTTCTGCCTGCTTGGCGCGAGCGGTGTTCCAGGTGATCTCGCATTTCCCTAGTGGGTGCGAAAATTTTGCCGAGCACTCGGTATCAGATTTTGTGATCCACTCAATCGAGCCGCCCGCGGCTTGAAACCGGGCCAGCATAGCCTCGGCTGACAGCGCCGGCTTACCGTTGATGATGTGGTATTCCTTCGCCACAGTTGCCGGGTGCTTGCCTTCAGCCTGGGCGATCAGCATCAAACCGACTGCTTGTTCAACACTATTACACCCTAGCAATTTGCCTTTGACCATCTTTTGGGCGATCTCTGTCAACTGGTCGTGACTCATCATAGCGATTTTCTTTTGCATCATTTTTCTCCTATTTCAATATGAATCTGCGCGAGCCATTAACTGGCTTGCAGAATTCGGCATAAACGTCAGGCTGCGCGGCCTTGAACACCTTGGCATCAAACCGACTGCTCGCCTTGGTGGTCTTCCAGGTAGCGATCACATGGCCGTCGCTGTCAGCCAGCACAGCGTGCTCACCCATCTCGCCCTGGATGGAGGTTTCTAAAACCGCTTTCTGGTCAGCGAGGCTGGCAAGGTTGGTTTTGATTTCACGCAGTTTCTGCGCCGCCTCGACGAGCGTTTGGTCGGCCACCATCTCGCTGCCCTTGTCTTGCGGGAATAGCCGCTTGAGGTCGCCTGGACTCATCGGGGGCGGTGGGTCGCCTTCTTGGACGCGCAACCACAGTCGCGCCATGCGTTCCAAGATCATTTCCTGAAGGTCGGCATCAGCCTGGACCTCGAAAATCTTGAAGTCGCGCCCGCGCATCAACACCGGCACGAAGGCCAGTTCCATTTCGGCGCAGGCCAGTTGTTCTTGTACCTGGACCTCGATGTGGTCGGGCAGGGTGTCGAACCCAACCGATGTGGTTTTAGCCTCAACTACCGCACCGTCGCTGATGCCATCAACTGTTGCGCCAATGAACGCAAACTCTGGATGGCGAAAATGTTCCTGGCAGTCGCTGACCTCGCGGCCTGTTTCACGAGTAAATTCTGAGAGAACAAAGGGCTCGTTAAACGTGCCGAATCTCAGCGGTAGGCTGTCAAGGTTGTTGGGCTCACCACGTTTGGCAAGATAGATATCAAGAGGGGTCGCATAAGGGCTGACGCCGCAGGCAGGCGCGGCATCGGAACTGCCCATATAAGTCTTTCTGTCTAAATTTTTCATCATGCTCTCCTAAAAAAATGGCGCCGCCGATGCCGGCCTACACAGATTAGCTGTCCTAGGGCTATTTGGCACCGGCGACGCCTTTAAATGGCAGCGTGAGGGGGGAAGGAAGATGAGGAGGAAACCCCCTTTTTGTACCGACGACGCTGCACGCCGGGGCGCGCTTGGCCTGTGAGGCAGGCCGGTAAGCGCGAGTGAAGAACTAAGTCCGCTTTCAGTTTAGCGAGCTTTTCAGCCTCGCCAATGATTTGGTCAACATAGACCTCGACCTTTGCCGGATCACCAGCAAATCCTTCAGAGATCTTTTCGATGGCGTCAGTGATCTCGACTTTGATCGCTGACCAGTCCCAGCAGGTTTGGGCAAAAGAATTCATAGCGCTCTCCATGTGACCGCTGGCGTGCGGTTAACTGTGCAGGTCGTTTTGTGGCATTGCTCGACCAGGCCGCGCTTGCGCAGGTCCGGCAGACGCCGGGCGGTGACGTATCTATCTACACCCATGTAGGCGGCGAGTTCGGCGCTGGTCACCATCACGCGGGAGGCGTTGATCCGGCGCAGCGTGTTCAGCACCTCAGCCATCTGCTTGGCGTGCTTGCCGACTGCCACGAAAGTGATCGCAGCCTGATGGCTAGTGTCGGGGTCAGTGCGGCGAGCGAGGGTGCTCAATGAAATGCACCGCTATGGTCATCGCCACATGAAATGCAGATGATGTCACCAATCACGACGTTGTTATCTTTTAGTTTTCCCGCTTTGATTGCATCAGCCCATTCATCAGGGTCAGGAAGTTCTATGACCTCTTTAAGCAAGATCGGGTTGCTCCCGTTCGTTGTGCGATGCGTACAAAGATGGCATTCAATTTCCAAGTCTTGTAACGTGCATCCGTTGAAATTCGGTTTCATGTTGCTCTCCTTATTATTGCTCCAAGATCCTAGAGAATAACCGATTGGGTTACGAGATACAACCCCCTTTCGTAAAAATGCTTTAATATTGACGAGAATAACCAAAAAGATTATAGTTTGCCCATGCAACCCATAGACAAAATAAAGCAGGTTCTCGGCTCACAGGCGGCACTAGCCACCGCGCTCGATGTATCGCGGATGACGGTGACCAAGTGGAAAGGCCGGATACCAGCCGAGCGGGTGCTTCCGATATATCATGCGACGGAAGGGCAGGTGTCGCCGCACGAGATGCGGCCCGATATCTATCCAGACCCGGCCTGGCGGCCCTGAGTTCGCCGTGACGGGACAAACACGATTTAGTAGTGGGTAAGGTAGGGGTCAGCACTCTATGAGCATACGTCGCATCCTAGCGGCTCTGGAAACAACTAGTCTGCCGGCAAACGAGAAGCTCGTACTGATTTTGTTGGCTGACCATGCCGATGATGAAACTGGCAGGTGTTGGCCTTCTCAGAATTACATCGCTAAACGATCGGGGTTAACCAGGGAAACAATCAACCGCACGATAAAACGCCTGTCTGGAAAGGGTCTTATTCGTATCCACCATAGGTTCCGCGATGATGGCAGTAGCCGATCAAATACCTACATCGTGATGCCTGGTCTGCACCCCCCCTGTGCGCGAGAGTCACACCCCCCTGTGACTGAAAGTCACACAGAACCTGTCAGTATAGAACCTATATCTATTACTCCTAGTCCTACTAGAGAAGTGAGAAAACATTATGGAAGAAAACTCAGTGTTGTCGAACAAGCAGCTGCCGCCACTGCACGAGTCGAAGCTCGCCTCGCTGCCGAAGTCGCATCAAATCCGGGTGATAACGCGCTTCTGGCAGCGGATGGCACAGATATACGGCCATCGATTTCACAGCGCGTGGGGATCGTGCGCAAACGATAACGGAACAATAACCGACACTGCGGATTTATGGCTGCAGGGCCTGGGCAAATATAGTATGGATGAAATCAAAAACGGCATCACTAAGTTGATTGATAAAGGGCTCGAGTGGCCGCCTACGCTGCCCGAGTTTATGCACTTGTGTAAACCCGAGCGCCTGGCACCGTATCATCAAATGGCTACACCACAGTTGCCGGCACCTGAGATTGATCCAGACCTGGTATCTGGCGAGTTGCATAAAATCCGCAAGCTATTGCGGTGTGCGGCATGAAGGGCTGGCTGAGCTGGGAGTCGTTGATCTTTATCGGCGTCGTGCTGACGATCGTGCTCGTGGTGCTCGCGGGCTGCAGCTCAACGTATGTATCCACAACTATTGCCGACACAGAATATCAGTGGCAATGGCACTTTGAGAAAACTGAGGTTTTGGACTAATGAAAAGTAAATATTTTTGGGGTTTCGCCCCATTGTTTTGCATTACCTTGGCTGGCTGCACCCAAGTCGATGTCGGCAGTGGTGTGAAAGTCTGCACTGGCGCAGACGGCACGACTGAGTGCAGTGAGGCTCACGATGAGTCCGACAACAGCGACAACAGCGACCGTAGCGACAATTCCGATAACAGCGCCGGTTGAATGAGCTGTCACTGTTCACCGGGGCCGGGGGCGGTGTCCTCGGCACCAGGCTGCTCGGATGGAGATCAGTCGGATATATCGAGTGGGACAAATTCTGCCAGCAAATCCTCGCGCAGAGGATCAAGGACGGCATCCTCGATGAAGCGCCGATCTTCGGGGATATTGACGACTTCATCAAGTCCGGTGCCGCTAAAAAATACCAGGGATATGTTGACGTGGTTACGGCAGGCTTTCCCTGCCAACCATTCAGCGTTGCAGGAAAGAAAAAAGGCCAAGACGACGACAGGAATAAGTGGCCGCAAACGATCCAGTGCATTCGCGATGTTCGACCCCGATACGCATTCTTGGAGAACGTCCCAGGTTTGCTTAGTTCTGGGTACTTCGGCGAAATCCTCACTGCGCTGGCCGAAGCAGGGTTTGATGCGAGATGGTGTGTGCTCGGAGCAGACGATGTGGGCGCACCGCATCGAAGGAAAAGACTCTGGATCAAGGCGACCAGCCAAGACCCCGAGCGCAGCGGATGCCTACACGGGGAACATGAAGAAGGACGAGTTCAAGTTCGGGAACAGCGGGAGTCTGGCTCAGGAGGTGGAGAGCGGGTTTCTGGAAACTCACAGGATGTGGCCGACTCCGGAAGCGAACGAAAGGAATACTTATCCACGCATGACAAAGACCCGCAAAGGCGTACAGAAGGTGGAGCCGAATCTTGCTGGGGCGGTGAAGACGGAGCGGAATTCGGACGGAAGCCCGACTGGTGGGCAATTGAACCCGAACTGGGTCGAGTGGCTCATAGGGTGGCCCATCGGGTGGACAGACTTAAAGCCATTGGCAATGGGCAAGTACCAGCAGTGGCTGCAGCAGCATGGACGATCCTGAGTGGCGGCACATGAGGCTATGCGCGGCTCGCCGGGTGTGGCCGATCCGCAATCAACGCACACCATCAGGCCGGCACACCTGGAGCGAGTGGTTCGAGTGCAAGTTCGGCATCTCTTTGCTCAAACTGCGCAAAAGCGAGGGCAGTGCCAGGCGTCCGTGATCTGCAGCGCCGCACGCCAATGGTGCTCGGTCCCTGCGACCTGGGCTGCTGGTGGTGGTGGCGCTGCAAGCACCAGCAACTGGCCTGCCTAGAGTTCGAAGATTTCGTAGAGCGCGAGGGCATCACAGTGACGCCGCCGATCAAGTTCACCGCCAGCCATGAGATTTACGAGCGGGTCTTTATCGATGATCGCCAGGTAGGCCGGCCGAAGTCGTGCAACTAAGTTTGCCCTGGCCGCCGTCGGTCAATAATTACTGGCGTATGGCAAAGGGGCGGATATATATCTCGGCCAAGGGTGTCGCCTATCGGGAGGCGGTGAAGGTTTTAACGCAAGGCGCCGGGTACTTCTACCCAGACACCAGGCTCGATGTTGCCATTGTCGCCAACCCTCCAGATCGACGCCGGCGGGATATTGATAACCTGCTGAAATGCACCCTGGACTCACTCGAGCACGCCAACGTATTCGCTGACGACAGTCAGGTCGACAAGCTCGCCATCATCCGTGGGGCGATGATCCCAGGCGGCGGGATGCTCGTAACGATACAATCCGTATCGTGAACGACCTCACGATAAAACAGGAAAGATTCGCCCAGACAGTCGTCGAGAACGGTGGCAAGCTGTCAGTCGCCTACCGCATCGCTTATGACGCTGAGAATATGAGCGACGACAGTGTGAAGGTCGCGGCGTGCAAACTCGCTAACGATCACCCTGGCACCAGTGCCCGCATAGCCGAGCTGCGCGGCGAGCTCTTAGAACGGCATAGGACGAGTGTGGACACCATCACCACCGAGCTCGAAGATGCCCGCCGCCTGGCAATGGAAGATAGGGCAGCGGGTCCTGCAGTGCAGGCCATCATGGGCAAGGCCAAACTGCACGGCCTCCTGGTGGACAAACGGGAAGTCACCACCCCGCAGGGGGTTAAGTTTGTGATGATGCCGCCGGATGTTGAAAGAAAAGAAGGAGATTAGATACCAGGCATCGCCTGCGCTCTGGACCTTTCACCAGGATGACTCCTTTGTTCGGGGTGTGATGGGTCCGGTCGGATCGGGGAAGAGCACCGCCTGCTGCTGGGAGTTGTTCAGACGCCTCCAAGAGCAAGAGCCTGGACCGGACGGCATACGCCGCAGCCGCTGGGCTGTGGTCCGCAATACCTACCGCGAGTTGAGCGATACGACAGTCAAGACCTGGCTGGACTGGTTCGACGATGTGGGTGATTTTGTCAATCAGGATATGGTGCACCGGATCAAGTTCGCCGACGTCGAGGCCGAGCTGCTGTTCCGTGCGCTGGACCGACCGGCCGATGTCAAGAAACTACTGTCGCTCGAGCTGACCGGCGCCTGGGTCAACGAGGCCAGGGAAGTACCCCGGGCAGTGGTTGATATGCTGCAGGGCCGTGTCGGCAGATACCCATCCAAGCGCGAAGGCGGGCCGACCTGGCTCGGGGTCATCATGGATACCAACCCGCCGGACAGCGACCACTGGTGGTATCGGTTGTTCGAGGAAGTAGCACCCGATGGCTGGCGTCTGTTCCGGCAGCCAAGTGGCCGGGGGGCGGATGCGGAGAACCTCGAGAACCTGCCCGATCGTTATTATGATCGGCTGCAGGCCGGCAAGGACGATGAGTGGATCGCGGTTTACGTCGACGGCGAGTACGGATTCATTAGTGAGGGGCGTCCGGTCTATCCCGAGTTTCGCGACCACCTGCACGTTGCGAAGGAGTCCATCGAGGTGCTGGATGGCACCCCGGTTGTGATCGGCATCGACTTCGGCCTGACGCCGGCGGCTGTGTTCGGTCAGCGTGATGTGCGGGGCCGCTGGCGCTGGATACACGAACTGGTGACCGAGG
>Ga0208668_1000275_pt1 | contig 13725 bp, 20 predicted proteins | sample 18_taG_FD_184093 | JGI IMG/M metagenome (GOLD analysis project Ga0208668, IMG submission 184093) | Marine viral communities from the Subarctic Pacific Ocean - 18_ETSP_OMZAT15316 metaG (SPAdes) (version 2) | ecosystem: Environmental > Aquatic > Marine > Oceanic | place: Pacific Ocean | collected...
AAGATGACGCTCCATTTGGATTACATAAGCCGTGGGGAGTAACTCCATCGAAGGGTCATGGAATATATTATGAAGAGATTAAAAAAGTATGTGAAGGAGTCGAAGAATTAGAGAGGTTGAATGATGGCTTATAGAAGTGGAGAGACAATGAGATTAGAAGAGGTTAGAGATTTAGGAATAAATCCAACTGTTATATTAGATATAGGTGCTCACAGTGGACAATTTTATCGTTGGGCTAAAAGAACATGGCCCACTTCAGCAATTTGGATGGTAGAAGCTAATGAAGTTCATGAACGTATATTAAAAAATATAACTCTTGGTACAGACGATGAATATTTAATTGCTGTTTTGGGTGACGAAGAGAGAGATGTAACTTTTTATACTCGGAGTGATAAGCCACATACAGAAGGTGCTTCATATTATAAAGAAAATGCTTACTGGGATATTCCGCAATTGGTAATGAAGATACCAAAAAAATTACAGAAATTAGATAATATATTTACAGATGATACAACTTTTGAAGTTATTAAAATGGATACGCAAGGTTCTGAATTGGATATAATGAAAGGTGGAAAAAATTTATGTAAAAGAGCTTCCATTATTATACTTGAAGTATCATTAGTGGATTTAAATGAGGGAGCTCCTATATATGATGAAGTTGCAGTATTTATGGATCATTTTGGTTTTGAAGAAAGAATGTGTATAGGTGAACATTATGAAGGAGATGAAATAATTCAAAAAGATTTAGTATTTTTAAATAAGGATAGGTTAGAATGAAAAAAGAGTTTTTAGATTTAAGAAGGCAGCCTATAGCAAATAAGTTTTTAAAAGAAGATGAGATTAGTGATGAGTTCTTTTTTGATTTAAAGGTAGTTTTTGATGAGGATACTAAGTTAGTATCTATGAAAGACTTTGTTAAGCCAGAGTTAATGTTCAATGAGGATTATAAATACAATACTTCTTTATCAACACCAATGGTGAACCATTTTAAATCAGTAGCTCAGATGCTAACGGAAGAGTTTCAGCCAGTAAATGTAATGGAGATTGGTTCAAATGATGGACCTTTCATAAGACATTTTGATCCTGAAACTTCAGTTTGTGTTGAACCTTGTGGCAATTTTGCTGAGGTAACTGATGATATGGGGTACAAAACATATGCGGACTTTTGGAATAAAGAACTATCTCAAAAAATAAAATCAGAATGTGGGTATATGGATTTGATTTACTCTGCTAATTGCATATGTCATATACAGGACTTAGATGAATGTTTTGCTGCAGTTAAGAATATACTATCAGAGAATGGAGTATTTGTATTTGAGGATCCATCTTTACTTCGTATGTTAGAAAGAGGTTCTTATGACCAAATATATGATGAACATGCACATATATTCTCAGTCACAGCATTAAATAATATTTTAATAAATAATGGTTTAACAATATTTAGGGTAGACAATCTTTCAGTTCATGGGGGCTCTAATAGAATATATGTTGCTCGTAATAGACCTGTCGAATTTTCTGTTGCGGAAAACAAACAAAGAGAATATGATTTTGGTATTAATAATTTTCAAACTTATGAAATATTTGCTGAAAGAGTTAGGAAGTCTAAAAAAGATTTGGTAGAGTTACTTACTAAATTAAAGGGTGAGGGTAAGAGAGTAGTTAGCATTGGTGCTACATCTAAATCAACTACAGTATTTAACTATTGTGATATAGGCGAGTCGTTAATTGAATGTATTACAGACACTACACCTGATAAACAAGGTTTGTTAGCACCCGGCAGTCATATACCTGTAGTGGATAGAGAGTCAGTTAATTTAAACGATTATGATTATGCTTTCTTAGGTGCTTGGAACTTTAAAGATGTTATTGCCAATAAAGAAAGAGAATTTGTAGAAAATGGTGGTAAGTTTATAACGCACGTACCAGAAGTAATGGTATTTTCATAAGGAGAAAAATATGTATTATCACGAAGATGATAGGGCACAACGGTTGTTTGATGTATTTGATGTATTGGATGGACAGATAAATGTTTCGTATGTAAATAGTACTGAACATGTAGTGGCTTGGCATAAACATAATATCCAAACAGATTATTGGACTTGTTTTAAAGGTTCGTTTAAAGTAGGAATGGCTACCAAAGAAGATGGTTGTGAGTTTGTCTATTTGTCAGATAAAAATCCAAGGGTTATTGAGATGAAGCCAGGAGTATACCATGGTTATAAGGCAATTGAGCCGGGCTCTATATTATGTTATTATTTAACAGAGAAGTATAATCCTGAAGATGAAATAAGAGCTGCTGTTGGAGATTTTGGTGAGGAATGGAGTACACCAGATAAATGAATACGATAGAAAATGTAAAACTCATCAATCTAAAAACATTTATTGAGCCGGATGGCAATTTAGTCCCGATTGAATTAAATAAAGATATACCTTTTGAAGTAAAAAGAATTTTTTATGTTTTTGGAGTACATGATCAAAATGATAGAGGTAAGCACAGTCATTATAAAACTAAACAAGTATTGATTTGTGTTAATGGTGAGGTGAAAGTTTTGTGTGACGATGGTTATCGTAAAGACACTTGGATATTGAATAAACCTAATCATGCATTATATATTCCAGAGTTGATTTGGGATGAACAAGTATATATAAATTCAGAATCAGTTTTATTGGTTTTAGCAAATACCAACTACGATTTTTCTGATTACATAGAAGATTATGAAGAATTTAAGAAGTTAAAGGTGGGATTATGAATATATTAATTACTGGAGGGTGTGGTCATATAGGTTCATATTTGATTAGAAAGTTGCCGTTAAAATATAAAATTACGGTTGTTGATAATTTATTGACTCAGAGGTATTGTTCTTTATTTGATTTGGGTAGAGGAATAAAGTTTATAGAAAAGGATATAGATGGATTAACAAAAGATGATGTGGTTGGAATTGATGTAGTTATACATTTGGCAGCAATAACGAATGCTGAGGGAAGTTTTAAAAATAAAGAAGAAACAGAAAATGTTAATATTGTTAAGACTGAAAAATTTATAGAGTTATGTAAGAAAGTAAGAATTCCTTACTTTATATTCCCATCATCAACGAGCGTCTATGGAACAGCTACTGATGTTGTTTATGAAGATGATGATTCAGTAGTTAATCCACAAAGTCCTTATGCAGAAACAAAAATAGGAATAGAAAACTTATTAAAAAATCAAAGTGATATTAGTTATTTGATTTTGAGATTTGGTACTATTTTCGGTCAGAGTATAGGGATGAGATTTCATACTGCCATAAATAAATTTTGTTATGAAGTATCACTTGGAAAACCATTAACGATTTGGAAACAAAATTATGAACAGGTTAGGCCATATTTGGGATTGGATGATGCAGTTAGAAGTATAATTCATTTTCTAAATAATTCACAATGTTTCAATCAAACATACAATGTTATATCAGGTAACTATAAGTTGAGTGATGTAGTTAAATCAATAGAAAAGGTTGCTGGTAAAGTAGATTTGAATATGGTAGACACACCATTGTTAAATCAGTTTTCCTATGATGTTAATGATGAAAAGGTGAGAAAAACTGGATTTGAATCAAAGGATAAATTAGAAGTTTCTGTGAGGGAAACTTTAAAATTGCTAGATAATTTGAAATGAAAAAAATATTAATAACGGGTGGCAACGGAGAGTTTTGTAAACATTTGGTTGAGCTGGGTAAGGAACATTCATTTTTTACCCCCGTTAAGTCAGAATTAGATGTAAGATCTTATTGGGGAATAGATCAATATTTTTACCGATATCACACTAATTTTGATTATGTAATTCATGCTGGTGCAATTACAAGACCAATGGTTATTCATGAAGATAATCCTAGATTGAGTATACACACTAATATAATTGGAACTGCTAATGTTGTATTGGCTTGTGAACGATACGATAAAAAAATGATATACATTTCTACAGATTATGTTTACCCCGGAACAGATGGTAATTATAAAGAAACTGATTCGATGAATCCATTTACAAAGTATGGTTGGTCTAAGTTGGGTGGTGAATGTGCAGTACGAATGTATGATAATCATTTGATATTAAGAATGGCTATGAATAGAAAACCATTCCCACATCCAAAAGCGTTAGTAGATATGAAAAAGAGTTTGATGTACATTGAAGATGCTGCTAAGATTACCTTACAATTATTGGATGAGAATGGGATTATAAATGTCGGCGGTAAATCACAATCAGTTTATGATTTTGTTAAGGAAACCAATCCAAATATTCAACCAATAACTTTATCAGAAATATCAGATGTAAATATGGCAACTGATTGTTCAATGGACACTAAAAAAATGAAGAAGGCTATTGATGATACAGTTATTTAATATAAACACACATAAAATTGATACGTCTGAATTTTCTAATTTATTACATGATGATGTAGTTATTAAATTTGAGAGAGTAATTGCAGAGTATGTTGGTGCTAAATATGCTTGTTCTGTTAATAGTGCTACAAGTGCTATATTTTTATCACTGTTAAATAAAAATGTAACTGTTGATTTACCGAGTATGATACCACCAGTTGTAGCTAATGCAATCATTACAAGCGGAAATAAGATTAATTTTATAGACGATGTTGATTGGGTTGGTCATTCTTATAGATTATATCAGTTTGATGATTATAAAGTGGTGGATTCTGCACAAAAATTAGAGAAGAACCAATTTCAAAAAGAATGTAACCCACAAGATTTAATGATATTCAGTTTCTATCCAACTAAACCACTTGGTGGTTCTGATGGTGGAATGATTGTAACGGATGATTATAAAAAGTATAAATGGTTTAAAGAAGCTGTTTTAAATGGAATGACTTATGCTGAAAATAATTGGGAAAGAGGTATATCCTTTCCTGGTTATAAGATGTATATGAATTCTATACAAGCTGAAATACTAATGAATAATTTTGTTAAATTTGAAAAAAAGATGGGGGTATTGAATACTTTAGTAAATATTTATAATAAAGAATTAGGTTATAATAATTCAAGTCAACATTTGTATAGAATAGAGGTTGTGTATAATAAAAAGTTTTTAGAAAAAATGAATAAAGCTGGAATTATTTGTGGTATCCATTATCCTGCTTTGCATTTAAATTCAATATATAATGGTGGTAAGAAATTAGATTGTCCTATGTCTAAGAAGTTAGAACATAGAACTGTAAGTTTGCCGATGAATGAGAAATTGACTTTTTTTGAGTTAGAGTATGTTATAGATAAAGTTAAGGAATATATTTAATGAGTATGCCTGAACATGGAAAATATGAGTGGCTTCCAATACTTTATGATTTTGTAAAGGTTTTAGAACCAAAAAAGATAGTAGAGTTTGGGCCAGGAAGAGGTGTGACAACAATTATTATGGCTCAAGCGTTGAGGGATAATAATATAGAAGGGCATATAAATTCTTATGATATTTGGGATAATGAATATTGGGGTGGGCAAAAGCTTTCTCAGTCTGAATATAAGGTTTGGGATGTGTCTGATTATATAACTTTAACACAACTTGACTTTTATGATTGGATTAAAACTGATGAGGATTTTGATTTTCTTTATTTTGATATTAACAATACAGGTGAAAAATTAAAGACTCTTTATCAGAAAGTTAAGAATCAGATTGATGAGGGTGCTGTAGTGTTTTTTGAAGGTGGTTCTGAAGTTAGAGATTTACATGGTCATGATGGAAGTAATATGAATGATATAAAGGAAGAAATAGGATACAAAGTTTTAACAGATAATATAAAGTATTCAGCATCAGCAATTTATAATAATGAGTTATACAACTTAGAGTTTTAATGAATAAAATATTAGTAGTAGCAACTGGTTGGCATTTCAGTTCTCATTTTTATGAGACGATGGTTAAACAAATAGTTCCTGAAGGATGGGAAGTAGATTACTATTGCGTAGCACACAGAACACCAGAGGATGAAAACACTATAAGTGAAAAAGAAAGTATAAGAAATTCTACTGCTGAAGATTTTCTTACCCAACTAGACCAACTAATGTATGAGTATCCAATAACAACAAAACAGATAGAAGACTTTGGTTGGAAGTTTGAGTTAGAAGAAAATACAGTTGGAGATATGGAGTGCTTCAATCAATGGTCTGAACATCATGATTACAAAGACTATGATTTTATTTTAGTTACACACGATGATAATCTGATATTGTCCGACCAATTGTTTGTTGATATTATTGATGGTGTTGAAGTTTATAAACCAATAGAAGAGAGTAGATATGGCGCTCATCAATTTAATATAGAGTCGGTTAAGTTAGATAATGATTGGATGTTTTTAGATAATGGATATACTCAAAGTTTACCAAAAGCATTTACGCCGAGAGGTTCTTTCAGTTTTTATAAAAAAGAATTGGTAGATATGCTACCAGATAACAAATTTAATATGTATGAGAATGGTGGTTATGGTATTGTTTATCGTCAAGGTGAAACTGCTAGTGTTGGTTACGATGGTATAAAAGCTTGGAATACTCATGCTGGAACATTTAGAGATTTTCTATATGAAGGTAACTTAGTAGATAATACGAGATGGTTGTCTAATATGAAAAGAGTAAGTAGATATTGTATAGAGGGTGAAAGAGGATTTATTAGTAATCATAGAGCTGGTGAGAATTATTTACAGAATATACAGAAACAATTAAGGGAGTTAAAGTGGATATAACACAACCTATAATTCACGATAGGCATATAGTTAAACAAGCATTTAAACATTTGATTATGAATGGCCCTATAGAATTTCAACACCCAAAAAATTTGACAATAGTTACTTGTAGAAATGAAGGTTCTTTAGAGGATAGAATAATACCACATTTATCAGGCTACGAAGAAACTTCTATATTAGAGAGAAATATGGAATATTTAGGATTAGATTTAGTAGTATTAACAGATGCTAGATTACCTTGGAGAAATACTTTTAAATTTGAGATGATACATAATTATTTGAATTCTGGTAAATGTACTACTGAATATTTTATGTGTTTGGATGCAATCGATGTAATATTTGTAGAAGAACCACAAAAAGTGATTGATATATTTCATACTTTTGAATGTGATGCTCTTTTTATGTCTACACAATCTTTGGATGGTTATAATTGTATGCCCGAAGTTAAGAGGTGGGCTGATAGGATAAATGAAGGTAGAATGAGGTATTTGAATAGTGGAGTTTATATTGGTAAAACTTCTTTTATAAAGAAGGTATTTGATGAGGCTATTAAATATGCTATACCACATGGAGTTACTATGGATGAATATAGAGAATATTTAAAAAGTGAACCAAGAGATTATCCAAAAGGTTCACAAGACCAAGACATTTTTAGATATCTCGAACCAGATTTTTATCCACATTTGAGAGTTGATTATGATAATTTAATGGCGTATAGGAGTTAAATTGAAAATACTAATAACAGGCGGAACAGGAACTGTAGGCAAATCTCTTATTAAGTTAAATGATAATGAGTACATTAACGTTAGTAGAAATGAAGAGAAGATTGCTGAACTAAAAAGGGAACATCCCGAAGTTAAATCTTATGTAGGTAACATAGAAGATAAGGGATTACTACTTAGAGTATTTAAGGATGTAAAGCCTGATGCGGTGGTTCATGCGGCTGCTATGAAACATATTGATTTGATGGAAAAGAATCCTATAGCTGGTTGTAATATAAATGTGATGGGCAGTTTGAATGTGGTTGAAGCTAGTATAATAAATGATATTCCAATTACAGTTGGTATAAGTACAGATAAGGCTTGTTTGGCTGAGAGTGTATATGGTGCTTCAAAGTATTTAATGGAAAGAGTTTTTATGAATAGTAATAATGATACTAATAGATTTGCATTAACTCGGTTCGCTAATGTGGCACATAGCACAGGTTCAGTATTACCTTTTTGGTTGAAACAAAAAGAAAAAGGTGAATATCTTAAACTTACAGATCCAGATATGAATAGATTGATATTTACGCAGTTTGAAGCAGCTCAGTTAATTAAGAGAACTATCAAATGGACAGAAGAGTATGGTGGTGGATTTATAAAATCGTTTAAGATGAAATGTGTTAATATGTGGGATTTGGCTATGACTGTATCAGATAAAATAGAGGTAGTTGGAAAGAGACCCGGCGAAAAAACTGATGAGGATTTAGTATCTGAAAATGAAGTGAATAGAACTTATCTTTATGGAGATGATATTCATATTCGTATGGAAGAAAACAAACAAGATAATAAATTGACAGAACCATACAATTCAAAGTCGGCTAAGATGATGACAGAAGAAGAAATGGAGGAGCTGGTGTGGAATTAGAAGATTATAAATTTATTTGGTTTACTGAAGGTGGTTGGACTGGTAAAGTTAAAATAGATAATCCAAATATGAGAAATGATGTTTCTACTAAGTATATCTTGGGGGCTGAACATTATCCTATATTTCAGATACCAGAAGTATTACAACACTTCGGTAAAAACTATTTTGATTTTGCAATTGTGACGTTACCAAAAACTAATGTAGATAAGTTGTTACAGTTTGATATGATTGGTGATTTAAAGAAACTTAGTAAGAAAGTTATATCAATGCAAGAAGGCCCACATTGGTTCTTTCAAGACTATAAGATGGAAGAACAAATTTGGTGGTATAATACTCTTACTGAGTTTGATATGTTGTTTGCTCATAATAAAAAAGATGTAAAATATTATGAAGGATTAACAAATAAACCAGTACATAAGATGCCAACATTAATGTTAGCAGAAAGGTTAGGAATTATTCCAAGAAATGAATGGGGTGATGCAATTATGATTGGTGGTAATATGGTTAGATGGTATGGTGGGTTTGATTCTTATGTGGTAGCTCAAGAGTTTGATATGCCAATATATGCTCCATCTATGGGTAGAAAAATAGATAGAGAAGATGAAATGGATATAACTCATCTTCCTTATATGACTTGGGTTGAGTGGATGAATAATTTGAGGCAATATCATGTTGGTGTACATATGATGCCGACACATGCTGCTGGTACATTTACATTAAACTGTGCATTCCATGGAATACCTTGTATTGGATATAGAGGATTAGATACACAAGAGGAACTGCACCCCGCTTTATCTGTAGAAGACGGAGATATCAATACAGCTAAAAAATTTGCACGTCATTTAAAATCAGACGAAGTATATTATGGATATATGAGTAAGTTGTGTAGAGCTAATTATGAGAAGTCTTTATACAATGAAGAGAATTTTGTTCCGTACATAACAAAAATATTTGAGGGGTTGTTGTGAAGATAGGTATAGTTGGTAAAGGGTTTGTAGGTTCTGCTGTACAAAATGGATTTTCACCAAATACTGGATGTGATGCAGAAGTTAGAGTTTATGATAAAAATCCATCTAAGTCTTTGCATACTCTGGAAGAGACGGTAAATGAAAGTGATGTTGTATTCATTTCAGTTCCTACGCCAGCTGGCATAGATGGTAAAATAGATTTAACAATATTGAATGATGCTATTGATGATATAAATGAAGTTTCTATAAATAGAGAAACTATTTTTTTAATTAGGTCTACAGTTGTTCCAGGCACTACAGGTAATTTTCAATACATATTTCCAAATCTTAGATTGGTATTTAATCCCGAATTTTTAACTGAAAGGTCGGCAAATTTTGACTTTATAAATCAAACAAGATTTATACTCGGTGGGTCTAAAGATAATACTATCAAAGTTGCTGATTTATTTAGATGGAGATTTGGAAGGTCTGTGTCTATTTTGGAAACAGACTGTGAAACAGCTGAACTAATTAAATATATGAATAATACATTTTTTGCTACTAAAGTATCATTTATGAATGATATGAAATTATTAGCAGATAAATGTGGTGCGACATGGGAAGATGCTGTAGAGGGGTTTGTTCGTGATGGTAGAATAGGACATTCTCATTTGAATGTACCTGGACACGATGGTAGGTATGGATTTGGTGGAAGTTGTTTTCCTAAAGACATTCAGGCAATTATAAATTATGCTGATGAACTTGGTGTAGAGATGGATGTACTAAAAGGAGTATGGAAAACGAATTTAAAAGTTAGACCAGAAAGAGATTGGGAGCAATTGAAAGGTAGGGCAGTAGTAGATGAAACCGATTAGCTTCATAAATCCTTCAAGAAATAATCTAAAATATTTAAAGTGGTCGTATAATAGTATTCGTAAGAACTTAGGATATAGACATGAGATATGTTGGGCTGATGATTTTTCAGATGACGGAACGTGGGAATGGATGAATGAGATTGCAGAAAAAGACCCAAATGTTAAGATATATAGAAATGAAGGTCCTAATAGGCTAGGACATACAATTTTATATGATACTCTTGTAAATGACTATGCTACGAATGATATTGTTATGATTTGGCATAGTGATATGTACGCTTGTCCTGGTATGGATGGAGCTGTATTGAAACATTTAGAACCCGATAAAGTAGTAAGTGCAACGAGAATAGAACCACCACTACACCCAGACGGTCCAGAAAAGATATTATTAGATTTCGGTATAGAACCCGAAGAGTTTAAGGAAGAAGAGCTGTTGAGTTGGTTGAGAACTTGGCCTGAACATCATAATTCTAAAATAAAACAAGAAACTACTGAAGGTATATTTGCACCTTGGGCTATCTATAAGAAAGATTTTCAAGAGATAAATGGACATGACCCATTATACGCCCCACAAAGTAAAGAAGATTCAGATATATTCAATCGGTTTGTTTTGAATGGTTATGAATTGATTCAAACTTGGGAAGGTTTCGTATATCATATGACAAGTCGTGGTAGTAGATTCAAAGATGGTGCTATGAGAAATCCTGCAGGTCAAGTGTTTATGAAAGGTAGGGAGAGTGATGAGTGGTTAAAACAAAACGTCAGGAGTACACGAAATTTCATCAGGAAATGGGGTCATATGGTACAACACGATGAATTGATGAAACCAATCATACCACCCAAATATGACGTGGGATTTGTAGTTCATAATTGTAATACTCAGATGTTACGAGAATTAGAGCCATGGTGTAGTGATATTTATGGTGATTGGGTAGGACATAAAGGATATGGTGTAAACGATTATATAAAAGATGAACAACTAAATACAGAATTTGATTTAAGTAAAAAAATACATTCACAACACACAGAACCTAAGAATGGTGTAGTTGTAGAATTTGACTGCAATAAGTTAAACGCAAATAATTTCCAAGTATTGGTAAATTTATCAGATATAATTAAAGAAAGTGGTGAAGTGGGTGAAATGGAATACGAGATATTTAAGTTTAATATAAAATCACTTGAAACGTATGAAAAAGATTTAATTTTAGTAAAATGACATACTATTTATTACTGAAGAACGACACCGAAGAAGATGTCTATTTTGACTCAAATGTTTTAGGAGAAGAAAGTTTTGAAGTGTTTTATCCAGAAAAAGGATTTATCGCATTGAAAAATATAGTTCATAATCAACCAGAATTACTGGAATCACTTCAGATTCTTGATGACCATAAAAAACAATACACAATAACAGAATTTTTAGATAAGGTAGAACAATGGAAAATAAAAAGGTAGGACTTGACGCATTCAACGAATTAGCTAAATCACATGATGCTCATGTTAAAGAAGTTGAAAGATTACAAAAAGAGTTGGATGAGTTAAAAAAATTAAAATTAGTAGATGAACACGGTGAAACATTATTAGAATGTGAGGTGGGTGATACACACCATCAAGCAATTTTGGAAATTGGATTGAATACTATATTAGAAAAGTTTGTAAAAAAAGAAAATGAGTGAGTCAATAGAATAATGAAAAGTGAAAAAAAGTACTTGACTTGTATTACCTTTTATTCGTATATTCAACTAAATGGAGAAGGTAGATGCCTAAAGTAGACAATTGGGAAGAGTGGGATGATTTAGAAGAAAATTACGCAGAAGAAGATGTACGTGATAAGATATCTCATAAATCAAAAAAACACGACAAAACGGAGTGGAAAAAAGTTGACGAACAGTTACAAAAAGAAAACAAAGTTAAATATGTTAAGACTAAACGTAGGAAGAGCCGTAAAGACAATAATCACCGTATTAGTTAGTCTTTTATTTATATCATGTGAAAGTCCTACAAATTCAGATACAAATGAATTTGCGGATTTAACTTTTGATATGAGATTAACTCAAGATATAAATGGTTATTATCATTTAACACTTGATAGAAATAAATGGCAAACACTACACAGAGTTTCGGGGTCTATAGTTAAAGGTGGTTATGGAGTTGAAAATTTTAGAGTAGAGTGGGAATCTAATTTATATTGGGTTATTGGAGATACCTTAGGCTACATTATAAGTAGAGGATTAGATATGAATTTACAATATGTAAATTATGATACTACTTATTTAACACAATTCAATGGTATGGAAGTACCAACAAGTAACAGAGTAAGTTATAGTAATAGTAAAGGTGAAATAAATAATATGATTGCACCAGTTAGAAGTATGATTGGAGATACTATGAAATTAACAGCTGATTGGTACGACAGTTATACAGATTTTTATATTGTATTAGATTAATTAAATTAAAGGAGGATGACTATGAGTATGTGGGAACTAGTATGTAATGGGGAAACAATTGATAGGGTAGATTTGAAAACAAAAGAGTACGAAGAAGCACACACGTATTTTAGATTAAGAAAAAATTTGAATAATAAATCCTTTAATGATTTATTTATTGTAAAAGAATATACAATACCTAAAAAACCCGTAGGTAATGTGAACTGGTGGAGAGATGAATCCACTAAATTAGATGACTTTTAGGAGATTATTATGAAAAAATTAATAAAAGATGTATTGGAAGATATGTCAACTGGACAAATAAACCTTGAATCAGAAGCTTCACGTGAGTTGATAGCTAATACTATTATGGCAGCAATCAAAAGTGAAGGTGGTTGGTTTTTAGATATCGGTACAGTTGACGGTAAGAAAAAAGTAGATACACCAATTTATGAAAAATCAGAAGAACAGAAAGCAAGAGAAACTTGGGTATGTTCTATTTGTGGTAAAAATACTTATGATGTAGATTGGGACTATATTGGTTCAGATACTAATCATTTAGGTTGTGAACTTGAGTTGGGGTTTCAAAAAATTACTGAGGACAGAAGAGAAAAGAATTGGTCACAGAAGAAGCACGAAGATAAAGTTTTTGAGACGGATAAGTTAGCAGAAGAAATAGTGTCAGATAATGATACCGGTTATATTTATGAATCACCAGATGGTGGTAAGACAGTTTACCAGAGAAAAGTGGGAGAAAGTGAGAGAGAATTAGTTAAAGATTGGGATAAAATAAATGTACGAAAATGATTGGTTATGGGTAATGATTTATATGATGCCCGTAATTACCATACTATATTTAGTATTGATATGGGCTAATCATGAAGATTACAAAAAAGAACATAACATAAAAGGATGGAGTGATAGAGATATGAATATAAAACAATTATTAGTGGCTACTTTAGTTAGTATTGCAGTGGGAACGTCAGGTTATTTAGTAGGGACTTATTACGGCGCAATTAGTATGTTAGATACTATTTACAGTAATGTTGAAAATGAATTAGATATATTAGAGTCTAAATTAAAAGATATTAGTACACGAGAAGTAAAGGCCTCACTTGAAGACATAAAACAGAAAGTA
>Ga0208668_1000276_pt1 | contig 13699 bp, 23 predicted proteins | sample 18_taG_FD_184093 | JGI IMG/M metagenome (GOLD analysis project Ga0208668, IMG submission 184093) | Marine viral communities from the Subarctic Pacific Ocean - 18_ETSP_OMZAT15316 metaG (SPAdes) (version 2) | ecosystem: Environmental > Aquatic > Marine > Oceanic | place: Pacific Ocean | collected...
TATATCATCATACATAAAAAGTTTATCTTTATAATTTTCGTATATGAAATCCATCGCTTCGTTTACTTTTGTTTTGCTTGAAGGGACTCCGTGCCTTAGATTCCTATATGATATGGTATCACCCTCCATAGCTATAAACTTCTTCATCATCTCGGTATTAGGCATCTCCCTATTAAACATAGCTACCTTGTATCCGTTTATAACTAGGTTTCTCGCAATGTTTGCTGCTACCGTAGTCTTTCCGTTCGCAGGCCTTCCTGCTATAATAGTTATCTCACCTCTGGTCATTCCAGATATTACTTTATCAAACTTGTTTATACCAGTTTTAATATTTGTCTTTCTTTCGAAGATTGATCTTCTGGTATCATCAAGCAACTCTTCCATGCTAAACTCGTTAGAAGGTTGAAGCTTTATAAGATTACCTATTACGGTATGAGAGTCGTTAAGCAATTCCCCTATATCATTTGAGTTATCTTTCGTTAGATTGCCAAGTTTTTTAGAGTAAGTACCCAATCTTCTTCTAAGCCAATATCCATGTAGCATCTTTGCATAGTACTCAGCCCGTGATGGGGTAGCCTCGGATGTGGCTATTTCTGTTATATTGTATGCTATTTCTTTAGTTATACTATCTTTTTGTGGATAATTGTGTAGAATACTTACCGCATCTATATCCTCGCCTCGTTCATCTAAGGATAGAATCGTTTCCCATATATTCTTATGGAAATCAAAGTAGAACACACCCGGCTCTTCTACCCATTTCTGTGCTAAGTCTAAATTCTTTGACTCCATCATAATGGAGCCAAGCAATGCTTTTTCCGTTGATTCGCTATACAAGCAATTTACCCTGCCTTTCTAATCTGTCTAATCTTGTCAAGGATATTTCATAATAAATTGTCATTATTTCAGACCCTATGTAATTTCTGTTACTGGTATAGGCAGCCTCAGCTGTGGTACCTGAACCCATGAATGGGTCATAGACAATATCATTTTCCTTAGAACTTTTATTTACAAGATAAGAAATAAGTTCCACAGGTTTTTGGGTGGGATGTAATTTGTTTCCTGTCCTCGCAAACTTTACAATATTGGGGTCTCGCCTCCCGTTTAACAATCTTCTTCCCTTTGTGGCGAACAATATCATTTCATATTTAGGGGCGTAATCGCCCTTTAAATCGCCCATACTTGTATTATTCTTTTCCCATATTAATATATTTTTAATTGTAAAATATCTTTCAAGAGATTGTTTGAATATGTCTACATTATGGAAAGAACAAAACATATATAAATGAGAATCCGCCTTAAGAATCCTGTTCGTCTCTGCACAGAAATCGTTTACCCAATCTAAATTATCGTCCCAATGTATATCCCCATATCGTTTAGCTCTATGATTGCTTCTGAATTTCATTCCATACGGAGGGTCGGTTACAATAAGGTCAATGAATTTATTCTTCATTCTGCCCATAGTGTTCATACAATTCTCATTATGTATTTTATTAATCAATTTTTGGTGGGATTCTGTCAAGTGATTTCCTTTCGTATTCTTTTTTTAATCCGTATGCCGAATTCTCATTCTTTATCATTCCAATTAGATACTTGAGACCGCATCCTCTTTTGTAAAATTTTTCTTGGAGATACTGCCTAATCATTTTTCTTATAACGATATCTGTTATTTCCTCAACATTTTTTAGAAACGAGAATTTATCTAAATCATCAATTGGGAAATATTTAGATATAGATTCAAGCACATCATCTATTAATGAGAGCGTAATCTTATCGCGAGATAATCTTCTTTTCTGTATCCTTTTTTGATAATTTTCTTTTTTTAGTTTGCTCCCGCAGGTAGGGCATTGTCGCATTCTCGGCATACACTTTTCTCCATAGGTATGTTATTAAAAAAAGATTTTCTATAATACTCTTGTTCCTTTTCGCCACTAGACCAAGGCCTGTCACATATGGGACACCTGTATGGAGTCTTAGCTGCGCCAGAACGTGTACCAGAATATTCCTCTTCTAATATGTATTCAAAGTCAAACCAATCCTCGTCAAAGTAATTAATAAGTGTTTCCATCTGCGCCAACCACAATCTTCTGTAAAAGTATGAACTACTATTCTCACCATCACGAGTGCCTCGCCTCATGGTTTCCGGTGTTAATTCTGCGCTGAGAGAGATTTTACCATTTCTAACCATTTCTCTAATGGCTGGATCACGAAGACCTCCCCTGCGTCCTCTTTTACGACCTGTACGTCTACTTCCTTGCTCGGCTTTAACCATTTCGCTATTTTCTTTCTTGTTTTGCATTGTATTCTGTACCCTTCTATTTTTATATCAACCTCTTGATGCTCACCCATCGACCTCCCATCCGACCCCCAAGCTCGTTGTGCTTTTAATCCTTTTGAGAGTGCTATATTTACACATAATCTCTCAAATCTATTTCCTTTTGCTTTACTTTTGCTTGGCATAGGTGTGCATCCTCACTTTTCTTTTAAGAATTTTTTCGCACCTTGAGCATATGTCATCTGCCTTTTCACCTCTATAGTAATATTCTTTATGACCACAAAGCATTATCTGTTTTTTAAGTCTTTTTATCTCCATTACTCCTCCTCTCCGTATCTTCCTTCGTCGGAAATGCCACTCATATATTCTTCTTCTAGCCATTTCTTGCCCATATTATCTAGCTTATCATATCTCGGGTAACAAGGCAGGCATAATATATAATTATGAGTTGCTGACAATACCACAGTGTATTTATCTTTACTTTTGCCACATAATGAGCACCTTTTATCGAAATTATGTTTTTCTATTCCATTTATTTTCAACGTTCTTCCCTTTCTCTTCTATGTAATTTATTAATTTTTCTGTGTCGCCATTCATCTCTATATAATTATCAATAAGTATACCCATTCGCTCTAAGTATTCCCTGTAATGGATAACTATTGACTCAAGAAATTCTATTTCTTTTATTAACTCTTTATAAGTCTTTTTATTCTTCTTGACTTTCGCCATTGGTTTCCCTTTTTATTTAAACTAAAGACTGGGGATAGATATACTTCCAGAGCCCCAGTCCACCAGACAGAGAGGATAAGTTTTGCCAAACCAGTATTATCAAATTTTCAATTTCAACCTACACACCAGAAAGGAACCCTTTCGTATGTTTGAGTTTCAAAAGAGTTTTTAATTACTATCCTCTTTGTATTTTGAATATCTTTTTCTCAATCTGAATATAAGTTTTTTATCCTCACGCTCGCTTAATTCGTAGATCGGCTTCTTAGGAGCTACCTCCCGATGAGCTTCGCACATAGCGTCTATACCCGCATTCCAGCCCATAAGTTCTGTCATGGAGTCTTCTATCTTAATCCACTCTTTTATCTTCACTTATCTCCCTTACATCAAACCCAAGTCTTATCGCTTTAGCACAGACCCAATCACAAAAATCTTCTACATCTTTTTCAGTCATATTTTCTGACTTTTCTATTCTTACCCTTTTCAATAGCGGCTCGTATTCTTCTAATTCTTTAAATTTTAAATTACTCATTTTTTTCTCTTTTGAATTAAAAGGGCTCGGAAGTCGAACCTTTGGCAAAGGATTAACATACTTAACCTCGCTAGATGAGATTAAACGTCCTATTCGCCCATCTTCATAGGATTTATACCAAAGCATCCAAGCCCTTACATATTCTAACTGCCTAGAAGGGCAAGTCCTCTTCTTTTCTCTCGCCTTCTTCCCAATTGAATATAGCGGAAGCTTTAGGTGTTATCTTTTCCTCGCCATCACTATTGACCCAAGTGTCATGGTAGAGCTTTGCTATAACAGGCAAGCCCTCGATATCACTTGAATCTAATTCTGGCAGATAGAACTTACCATCCACTTCTTCCATCCCCAACCCAAAGCTATTCACAAGTTCCATATATGACCTATTAGAACCCATATTTTCGCTTAAATTGGGGTATTCGTTTTTATTTGGTTTCTTGAATCTAAAGAAACCCTTGGAGCGGAAATCCCTGCCGATAAATGCAGCCCCATTTAATGGTTCTCCTTTATCATCTTGATATTCCATATCCTTATTCTCGTCAGCAACCGTGAATATAACTTCATAAATATCTGAAAGAAACTTGCCCTTAACGACTACATTTCTTTTTATATTTAATGATTTTACATGAGCTTTGTATTCGCCCTCCGGCATTGGGCCAGAGAAGTCTTGCGTTGGGTCATACCAAGAATCCTGACTATTCTTACTTTCGAGTATTGCTCCGACATCAGCCATCTTTTTTCTCCTGTTCTTCGTTTATTAGTTGATCTATCCTGTTCATTACTTTCTTCAAATCTGGCTTTATCACCTCACCATTTAACACGCTTTGCATTATCTTATCCTTCCACTCCTCAGAAAGTCCTTCCATCATCTCCTCTAACTTTTCTACATCTTCATCGGATAGCGTGAGGTCTTGCTTTCTATAAACATCGTCAGCTATATTGCCAAGTCTATTTATTGCTCTCTTGAATCCGTTGGTATTCGCACTTGCCAAGTTTTTATCTATATCAATAACATACTCAGCGGTGTGTGGCTTACCCCTTTTGAATTGAACTCTTGCAGAGCCGGGAGAAAAGAACTCCCTCATTATCCCATTGTCTTCTAATCTCAACACACCAGTTACTATAACCCATTCGGCTCCTAAGAACTGTACTGGATTATCCCCTGCTGCTGACCAAGACCAACCGGGATACTCTTTTGTCAATTGATTACGCATATAAGCCTCTTCTACATAATCGAAACCATCCGGTCTCGTCTTTACGTAGGCTTTAGGCGTAGTCCTTTGAGAAATATTTTTATGTTTTTCAACAAGTGCTTTATCTGCTATTCCACCTGAAATCACTGCAATTTTATCTTTTTTATTAGCCAAAATTTATCTCCTTAAATTTATCTTTGTTATACGGACACACTTCTCGAGCGTCACAGTAGAATTCACATTTTTTGCCTCCCCATCTTTCTTCTTCACTGCATGCTTCTGGCAACTTACCAAGAGTTAAAGAATTAATTAGGGAATCTCTTTTTTCTGTGAATTTATCTAAAATATGATCGTTGTGTATATAAGGAACTTCTATTAAATAGATTTTATGCTCAACGCCACGATCTCTTGCTGCTTGTATGCCACCATCACGAACAGTTATCTGAACATACATATTTTTTATTTCTTTTCCTTGTTTCTCAAGCATGTATCTGTAACAATTTATCTGCCACTCCCAATCACCAAGGTCTACTTTCTCTGGGTTCATCCAATATCTTCTTACCTTCTTTGGGTCTCCCTTTTGTCCCCACTTACCCTTCCGCAGATATACAGCACCTGATGGGTCATCCTCTAAATAGAAATCCAAACCTAAAGCCTGTGAAACCTTATATGAACCTGCGTTTTTATAATCAATAAGTGATTTACTCTCTTCATCATATAAATCTACTATCCCAGTTATATCCATTCCTTCCATAGATATTTCCGCAGAATCTTTATCAGCGTTTCCTTCAAGCCGTGAATGGTGAAGGGTACCTGCCAAGGCAAAGGCGTGCTCTTGCGGGTCAATATAATAATCTTCAGTTCTTTTAAGGTAAGCCTCGCAAGTACCAATGAGGCATTCCGTTACGGATGGTTTACGATCTGGGGCTCTTTGCTTCGCCAACTCTCTTAACATTGGCATAACTATTCCCATTTTTTCTAATTTCAATTTTCCATTCTCGAATATATCTTCAAAAGATACTTCTTCACCGTCTGGGTATTTAAAACCTACTGCTGGCATAATTGTCCTTTCTAATCTATTTATTGCGTATAAATATAAGCCTTGCTAATATATAAAACAAGTAATTTTATTATAAGTCTTTCCTTCCTTCCACCATTAAAGCTGACTCTTTAAATTTTTCCCTTTGTCTTATAAAATTTTTTGTCATTGTATACTCATAACAATCTATTACATAATAAAAGTTTAGCGGTCTTGTTTCCGCTCCTTTTCTGTTCATAACAATTCTTTCATAATCACGATAATTATTCATAAATTCTTCTGTAAAATCTTTCAAAGACAATTTCGTTTGATGAATAGCGACTCTTATTTCCCAAACTTTTTTTATTTTATTTTTCATTTTTTGCTTGACAAACTCCCATTTAAGGCTTAAATTATTAATACATTCTGTTGGTTAGGCTATATATAATATATATATACTATACAGAAGAAGTACTATTAGTAAAATTATTAGTAACATATTGTCTATCATTCTCGGTCGAATATCTATTGAACTTTCTTATTCGTTCAATAATATATTGACTTATGCTGCTTAATTCAAGTATTTCTATAAAGTCTGCTAAACCTAACTCATTTTCGGTCATTAATTTATGTGTTTTAGAATCCCAATTTTCAGGTACTTCATCCATTACTTTACCAAGCTCTATTCCCTTCTCTACTATTGATTGACATATAGTAATCCAATTCTTTATCTTAACAGGATTGTTAGTTCCAGAATGGTATCTAAATTCTATTGTCCCAAGATAAACTCTTGCGTGCAAATTGAGTCCGTGGTATCTTGCATCGTTATATTTGTCCATAGAGGGAGAGTGTTCGCAAGCCCAATACCATGAGCGTATAAATTCTTTATTTGAATTAATTTCTCTTATTGTCTTTTTATCTATTGCCATATTCTTGCACCAGTGAGAACTATATCTGGATTTTGGCATCATACTAAACACAACCTGTTCAAATGATTTCATTACCATAGATATCCCCTTCAGCTCTTTGTAAAATAAATCTCTTGCATCTATATGCACATGTAATCCACAAGACCTATTTACCCTGAAATCGTTTTCAAGCAGATAATTACCAATTTTATCTATTTCATGAAACAAATGATCTCCACGCATTGGGTTTGATATAAATTCAAAGCCCTCTTCATCTTGATCATTATCAATACTTCCATCGCACGAAACCCTAAAAGCAGAGAAATTATCCCTAATATCATCAGCGGTATAACCTATGGTTTCAATCTCCACTCCGACAGCTCTTTCAAATCTATTGGTGGAAAATGTATCCCCCTCTACAGGTGGCTCAATATGGTAATTACGATGAGAGTCAAGGTCTACACTACTGTCTTGCTGTTCATAGCAACTTGAGCACATATATTCATCTCGAGACCCATCATAGCAAGAGTCTTCTTGTGGTATTTCGGAATCACATCTTGGGCAGGTCATAAAAAGTTCGTAATAACAACTCTCGCAATAGGAACCCCCGTACTCAGATTCATAACGATCATCAACGTGCTCTACATCGTCACAACTCTCGCAATGATAGTAGTTTTCTAAAAAACAAGTCTCGCAATAAAGTTCATCATTAAATGTCTCACAATCATCAAGATGAATCGTATCCTCACAAATTGTACACAAACCAAGATTATCATAACACTCTTGGCATAGTATCACCCCAGAGGTATTATTTTTTGGCAGTTTTGCCCCCTTGCCCAAAGCTCCTGAACACTCTGGGCAAGTTTTTATTGAATTAGCCATATTTTTCTCCTATGCTATTCCGTAGTTAGCCGTTATTATGTAAACAGCAAGAACACTAATCTCCTTAAGCCATCCAAGGCTTTTTAGAGAATTATACATCTCCTCCTCGGTATCAGCTTTTATTTCAATTCCTTCAAGAAGCTTAACCTGAGATTTAATATACTCTAAATATTCTTCGTATGTTTTATCAGCCATAAACGGATTTTTCTTAGCCCTTTTATAGAGCATTTTCATTACATAGCTTTTAGATTTTATCTGTATTTTGTCAGCTACTCCAACAAAAACAGCCTTCTTTTTCTTTTTCATAGATTACTCCTAAAGTGCAAACTGCTTATGATTTTTTTCGTAAGAGTTACAATGCGAACAGATCTTGTAGCCATTGCGTGGAGTCATATCCTCAACTGGTTCAAAATCTCCACAAAAAACACAAGGCTCCATGCGGCTTGAGTTGTCATAATTATAGTCATAATGAGTATGATTTTTATTCTCGCAATAAATACAGACATATTGACCATCTAATGATATCAAGTTGTCGCTTTTTGTCTCTACTTTGCAATCTGTGCAATCGGCAACCCAATCACCACCATCTGTTAAGCGAAGAGTCTCTTCCTTACCGCTATTGATGCAGTTGTAACATATTTTATCTGCTCTAAAGGTTGTCGCCTGACAGTATTTACACTTAGTTGAATAATTGCCGTAACCTGCTCCACTATAAGTACCAGCCCCATAATAATGAGATCTGGGAACCCAGTTAGCATTTGTTTCAACCTCCACTGTATTGGCTTTTGCTTTCTTCCAAAATTTGTCAGTATCGAATTCATATACAATATCGGTTGGCAGATTGTTTGTATTAATTACAAGACCCGCCTGCCTCAATGCAGTCTCGAGAATTCCTTTCGTAGATGCCCAAAACAGACATCTTGCTTTTTTCCAATATGCAACGTGCAAAGGTCTCCCTTCTTCGTGCATAAGATGAAGAGTTTTGTAATCTTCGTCTATCCAACTCAAGGCATAGTCGCCCTCAAGAAGGTCAAATACCTCTTGATATTTTTCTTTCTTATTAAGTAATCCGAAAATAACTTCTGAATCAACCTGTACAGTTTTATCAATCTTCTTGGCAATCTCACTATGGTTGTATATAATACCATTATGAGCACCTATAACACTGCCCTTAACAAAAGGGTGAGCATTCTGCTCTGTTATACCGCCTGTAGTTGCAAATCGTACATGCCCCAGAAAGATAGTAGTGTCTTTATCGACTTTCTCAAGAATGTTGCACCAATCATCGCTGCAAACTAATTCATCTGAAGAAGTAAGAGTTTTGTATACCAACTTTTCCGTTCTCGAAACGATGGCAACGCCAGTAGAGTCCTGACCTCTTATCACCGATTCAAATGTTAAATTGCTAACAATATCCTCTATCCTATCCATCTGTGATTCAGATTGCCAGCCTTCACGCTTAGCAAATCCGAAAATTCCACACATATATTATTCCTTTCTCTTTGTTCTTTTATTAACTTTTTCATCAAAATTATGCGAGAGAACTATATATAAGTATATACAGTATCTTCACCAGTATTGTTATCTTCTGGCGATCTTCTTTCTATCATTTCCTTAACATAGGGGATTAAATTAGGAACCCCCATTTCAGTTAAATAATCCGAGAAATCTTTTGATTCTTTATTGATAAACAAATTCAATACAGACTTTTTTTCTAAATTTAAGAAGTTTTTTCCATAATCTGATACAGCAAGACAGAATAAAACCCAATTATTTATATAATAATCACTAATAGTTCCGTGATGATATCTGTATTCTACTGTTCCCTGTAAAAATCTTGAATGTAAATTTAATCCCCTATATCTCGAATCATTATATTTTCCTGTGGTAGCTTTCGTATAATTCATAGTTTGATACCAAAGATCGCAAAACTCTCTTGCACTCTTAACTCCTAAAATAAACTTTGGCTCTATCTCATCCATTGGTTTTGAATATCGGGATTCCGCTCTACGCTTTGGCATCATTTTATATATAAAAGGCTCTAATGCTCTTGATACCAGAAGTATTCCTTTTAACTGCTCTACCCCCAAGTAGTACGCATCCGTGTGAACATGGAGACCACAACTATTATCTACATAAAACTCCTCACGCTTCAGCCAATCACAAAAACTTGATATTTTCTTAAGAGCATCATCTCCAAATTCGGGTAACATAATAAATTCTCTCCCCGCATCAGCGTCTATAGACCCATCGTAGGTATCTTTCCAGCCAGATGGATAATCATACTCTATAAACTCTTCCTCGTTTTCTTCTGGAATATACTTATCTGATATTGCTTCAATTTCTACGGATACTGCTGTTTTACTTGTATTAGCAGAATATTCTTTCCCCGAGCGTAATGAAATTTTATTAATAAACTGCCTCTTTAGCATTCTCGGTGGATTTGACATTACACTAATAGCTCTCTCGTCAAAACATGTACCACAATACCTGTATGTATCATACTCAAAATATTCTTCATCAGTATAATTAATATCACAAGCTACACAAGTATAAACTCTTGTATCAAAACAATGCTCACAAATCTTATCACCCCTTAACAACTGCATAGATCTGTCTGTTATGTTAAACTCATATTTACACAGAGTGCATTCATAGGTATAAACCGACCAACACTCAAAACACAAATATCCCTCGCCCTCTATGTGGAAACCACTACCATCTCCTACCCATTCAGGACAATGTATGCATCGCTCATGCCACCCATGTCTCTTAAAATTTTGTTTATTGGCAATACCTCTTAAAATAAATCTAAGGTCTGCTGGTTGTGTATTTTCTATTTCAAGTAGAGATACAGGCTTTAGACCTCCAGCAATAAGCTCGTCAAGAGCCATCGTTTTGCGTTTTTGACGAGGAGTTCCTAACGTTACTATCTCATTAACTTTATCAAATTTAACAACAATGGAATATCTGTTAACTTCGCCAGATTCCCAATTCTCATTATTGTGGTGCATTAATTGGCGGTCTCTAAAATAGCCAGAATCAGAAACTAATGCTATCTGTTTTTCGTGTAAAACAAATTCCTCTCTACCTTCCCTTATCTCCACCTTGTATATAAAAGGAGAGTCTTCGGTATCTAATATTCGTACAATAGTTCCAAGAGTATCTCTCTTAAAATCGTAAAATTCACTATTTTCCTGTAAATCGCTATCCCGGAAAAGTATAAAAACTTTATCTCCTATTTTAAATTTATTATCGCTCATTACTCTCACCTAATATTATTAATTTTATGTAAGTTACTATTGCAGATACATAAGTACCTCCAAATAAAAAATAATACGTAAAGCCGTGTGGCTCCCCGCAAAATCCGAGTGAATGTTTAATTATCTCTGTTACAAAATCCAAATAATACACCTCTTTCTTGAATTGGAATATACGACCAAAAAGTAATACAAGTCAAGCTTTTTCTTTTAGAGCTAAAAATAATTTTAGAGCACTTTAATACTCTCTGCGACGTGAATTTTGCGTTGCAATACTCTCTGAAAAAGACTCTCTTTAGAAACGCAAGAGCCTTGTTATTTAGTATGGAAATGGGGATTTCCGAGGGTTATGACTTTTGAGTATGTGGAATACATATTACTTTCTGTTTTTAATGTCTTCTGGCATCCATTCTCTTTATAATTACATTCATTCTAATCTTTCGATCAATTTGGTCTATAAACTCTATTTCTTTTTTCTTAGAGTCTATCTTTACCTTCTTAACTTCTGTAATACCATTATCCTTGAGAACGGCATAAAGAGCAGCATTAAGATTATGTGTATCTGGCATATGTATCACCTCCTTTCTATCATTTTATATTAAAAATTTCCGTCTGCTACTTGAAAACAAGCCAGACCTAATTCTCTCCACATATCCACTACTGGAGATTTTTCAGAATTTCTATCATCGAGAACAAATAGGATTTCGTAATTTCCTTTTATATTCTCTTCATATAGCTCTTTTTTGATTATAGTATCGTTTCTAAAATCATCAGTAGTACGCATAAAGAGCGGATACCTATTGAGCCTATGTTTCTCTAAAAACTTTTCGGTTGGCTCTCTGTCCTTTTCTTGACGACCAGATAAAAATATTATCTGACAATTTTGCTCTTGGTTTAGCCCGTGCCACTTAGCCTCTTGAACAAATCTTAGCAAAGCCAATACTGGTTTATTGGGATTGTCGAGATCTGAAGTTGAGGCATCATACCAACTGCGACCATCGTGCTTAAGAGCTAATGTTCCATCGAGGTCGCAAATAATTGCTTTTTTCATTTATTTCATCTCCTTTCTATATTATTTAATTATTAATTTATGGAAGTTTTTTATACCTCTTATCACTATATGTCTCTTTCCTTGAAAGATTCACATCTTTTACTATTCTCCAACCTTCTACCCAGCCGTGTTTCATCTTTCCATCTTTTAAAAGAACAGTAAGATTATCTATTTCTCCGTGAAGAAGTATACAGACATCACCAAACCAGCTTGGGCCATCTGGAAAATAATGCGTAAACATCATTCTATCAGGTTCAATTCCATAATGAGGAATTTCATCAATAGGATAAAATTCTTCTTTAAGAAAGCCCCAATCCTCTCTGATCAATTCATTAATATCTTTGTAATCTTGGAGAGACATTCCCGCTGGCAAATTAATTTTTTTGTTCATATTTTATTTTACCTCCCTTCGATTATCTTTCCAATGGTTATATGCCTCTAAGGCAAACAGACAAAAGCCTACAGTTCCAAGGAATAAACCTACCATTCCAATTCCTGCTATAAAAATGGAACCTGATATTCTTACGATTGCATCTATCATTACATTCTCCTTTTCTTTTCTTTTTCACTATACCATATGGCATAGAGTTGGTTTTTTTTATGAGAATATGCTTCCGAATAGGAAGTCTTGAAATATTTCTGAAACCAAAGGGCGAGCTGTCGCTTGGTTTTATGAGGACATCTATTATATGAGTATCTTATCATATGCTGGCTTAGTTTGTTTTACGAGGTATACATTCTATTTTTTAGTCATTAAATTTTTCCTGATTAGTCTTTAAATCTAAGTAAGGAACCTGAAAAACGTTACACCAAATTACTTTATGAAAATCTATAAAGCTATGAGGATTTTTTACCTGACGAATTTGCCGTAGCCTATCGTCTCTAAACCATTTTTTGTTTTGGTACATTATTATTGGGAGCATTCTTGGCATATCTGTTAATTCCTTATTTTATTAAAAATTCGATTATTCTATAAACAACCCAAGCACCTGTGATTATGGCTAATGCCACCACCCAGACCTCGAACCATCTATCTATGGCATCTATTAGTTTCCTAAACATTGGATTTTTTCTCCTTTATTTGTTTTGCGAGTTTCTTTCTTCTATTAATATTTTTGTATAAATCTGTTTCAGGTGGTTTTATCCACCAACCATTACCATTCTCAAGAAATAATTCCCTTCTCTCTTTTATGTAAAGAGGGTCTTTTGTGCCCGAATAGGGAAAACCTTTTTTATCTCTATAGTTTTTCCAGTCATACTTTTTATCGTGTGCCATTGATTAATCTCTTTTTATTTAGTATTAGTAGCATCACCGCCACTCGTTGTAAACCATCCATCTAAACTTTCGTCTTTTTCTATGTAAAGAACCTTCAGTTTACGATAATCTTCCTGAAAATTTTCATCGCCAGAGAAATCAAATGCGTCATATGTGCCATCTCCCCAGTCTTTTGCCTTTTTACGAGCATCCGTTTTATTCACAGCATCGTCAATATAAACAGTCTTTTCACAAGTTATAGGAATTTGCACTCTAACTTTGTAATAAGCCATCTAATTCACCTCCTTTTATATTTATTAGGTTAATTAATAGTTTCTATCAAAAATTCGTGTATCTATCTTTGGAACATTATTCTGAACTTTGTCGGTATTAGATAATCTATTTCTCTTGACTTCTTTTATCAGCTTTTTGGAATCTTTCTCCGCCTTCGTCGCCCACTCCGTATAAACACGATAGTCTCGAAAAAGTGTTCTACTATTATGATCATAGAGTTCAAAGGGTTGGTTTCTGAATTGCGACTTTTTATAGCCAACGGAAAACATAACAACGCAAGCCTTTAGAGATTCCAAACCCTCGATAATTGT
>Ga0208668_1000285_pt1 | contig 13600 bp, 16 predicted proteins | sample 18_taG_FD_184093 | JGI IMG/M metagenome (GOLD analysis project Ga0208668, IMG submission 184093) | Marine viral communities from the Subarctic Pacific Ocean - 18_ETSP_OMZAT15316 metaG (SPAdes) (version 2) | ecosystem: Environmental > Aquatic > Marine > Oceanic | place: Pacific Ocean | collected...
TTGTTGACTTAATGAGAAAAGCCCATGCAACCCCAACGAAAATTAAATAAATCTAGAAGAGTTAAGAGAAAAGAAGCCGATTTAATGGGTTTCAAATTAATCATTAACAATCAAGGTCAGTTCATTAGTGAACTTAAATCTTATCCTATGGATAAAATTCCTTTACATTTTAAAAAAGGAAATGCAGGAGTTATTACTGCTATGTTAAGGGAGTGTAAAACTAATTTTACAGACTTGCACGAAAAGTTAGAGAAAGTTGCAAGGATTGTCTTTCATTCTTAAACACCTTTTTCTATTTTATTATCTTTTTTTGGAGGGACCTTTTGACATCTAAACTTAATATACATTCTGTGTTTGTTTACATACTCAGGTCCTGCTTCCTTAATCAAGTCAAGGGAGTTTGAATATCCCGTACGCATACAACTGTCCCAATCATCAAAGTGGGTTTCTTTGACCCAAGTGTCGCATACACCCCCAATTGAGGTACAAATGTATAGTATTAACATTATTTTCACGTATATTATCCTTGACAATAGCTAACGAAAAAGACTAAAATACTAAAAAGGAATAGAGTTATATATCGAATCCACGCATTAGTTGTTTTCATTTTTCTTCTTGCGTTTCTTCTTGCCCTTAAGATTTTTAAAGTTCGATACCTCATTTTGAATAGTTGCCACCTTTTCCTTAATCAAAACCATATCTTTCGATATGCTATAAGTTTCCTTTAAATTCCAACCACCTAATGCTAATAGTATAGCAATCAGGATTGTTATAAGTTTTTCGTTTATCATTTATTTTTTAAATCATAGATAACATAGATTATAAAACAGAACAGTAGAATTAAACCTATGGTATCCATCATTTAACTATCTTTTCTTTTTCTTATTTTTTTTTATTTTTCTTTTTGTTTTTCTTATTTTTTTTCTTGTCTTTTTTTTTCTTTTTCTTAGCCATACTGCCTCCTTATATTTATTATTTATCGCCTGGAAACTTAATCCAAACATCATTCCAAAAATCTTTATAAAATTTCTGTACTTGCTCGGTGTATTTTTCAACACTAGCTTTCCATTCTTTATAAGTTGGAATATCTAATTTAAAATTAAACATATTTATCTCCTTTCTTTTTATTTTAATATCAGTTTCTTAATTGACTTTGAACCATCAACATTAACTTCTATTTCCACTTCTGATTTAATACATTTATATTGAACAGCTTTACCTTTAGATGTTCGTTCAGCAACTCGTTTATGTGCAAGGCAATCGCTTAAAGAAGATTGAATCCTATGTTCCTTAATTTCATGGTCTATAATCATTAATAATGCAAATACTGTTTCTAACATTATTTATATCCATAACTTGTTTTTCTATTTTTCCATCTTTTGTTCCAACTCCACACATGGATTTTTGCACTATATTTTTCAATAATATTTAAAATAAAATCTATCATTTATAATTTCCATTAGCTTTAATGGTACGATGTTCTTCTTGAACTTTCTCTAATTGTTCTTGTAACTTCTCTACTTGTTTCTGTAAGAACTCGATATTAACTGCATTGTTTCTCATACCTTTAATTTCTTCTCCCATATCTTCTACGATTCCAGAAATATGCTCCACAAGCATAAAAAGTTCGGACTCTCCACTTGATTGTCCTAAATCTCCTCTAGGATATTTGATTCTAAATTCTGTATTCTGACTTAAATCTTTTTCTATCAACTCTAAAGTGGTGCTGTGTTTATTTAGAGTTTCAACAACACCAAAGTAAGCCCAGACACCTATTGCTACTGCCACTATAATAGACAGCAGGTTACGCATAGGCATTGAGACTGCTGTGTTTTCAGATATTTTCATTACTCTAACTTAGCGTCTATTCTTTTCTTGAGTTCTGCTCTTTCTTTCTCAACTTCTTTTAACTGTTCTTTTAATTCTTGACTATCAGGATTTTCTCTTACAAGTTTTTTAAGTTCGTAATATTGTTTAGTTAATTCTCTGTATTCGTATGTATCTATTCTTAGATTAATTTGCTCTTTTATATCTTTTATTTCTTTAGCATCTACATATCTATCATCAATAAACCAGATACCTGTAATGAAAGTAATAATGAGAGCAGCACTTCCTAGTGTTCTTAATAGTCTCATTTAATGTTTCTTTTTATATCCATACCCTGTATCGGTATTTCCCCATAGCATTTGCCATGACCATACATTAAGTTTACTAGAGTAATGACTAATGAATAGTAATATATGTCTTATTATATTTTTCATTATTTTTTAACTAATGAACCACCAAAATATAAACCAATAATAGCTGCTACTAAGTTGGTATCTAATGGTGTAATAACTAAACTATTTGAAGATAGTGTTACCCATTTCATTATTTCTTTTTCAGGTAAGAAAAAAAATGCAGGTTTAAATTCTAAATATCCTACAATTACACTTACATCTGGTTGTAATATTGGCATTAGCTTTGGTAATAATACTATTGCAAAAACAGCAGTTAATGCTATAATTCTTCTAGTCCATTGAAATCCTTCATTACCATATTCTCTAGCTTCTTTAAATCCTTTTTGCTGTACATCAGCTCTAGCCAATAACATTTTTTGTTCTGCTTGTTTTGCCTTAATACTTTGAGACCATATACTCATTACTCCTCCGAGTACAGTAGACCCTAGCATTGTTATCATTTCAAATGGCATTTATTCTCCTTTGTAACTAGGGAGCTATTAAACTCCCTAGCTCGTTAATGTTATTTTATTTTTATTGTCTTAGCTTTTTTCTCTTCAGGTGAGTCTTGATATAATTTTATATTAAGAATACCATCTTTGAAATCAGCCGAATCTACTTTAACATATTCTGATAAAGTAAATTTTCTAACAACACTTCTTGATGCGATACCTTGATGTATTAAACTATCTTTATCTTTATCTTCTTTCTTAGCTTTGATAGTAAGCACACCATCTTGTAACTCACATTCTATATCAAACTTAGTGAAACCAGCTAATGCCATTTCTATCTGATGCTTTCCTTCACCTACTTTTCTTATGTTGTATGGTGGAAAGTTAGAAGTGTTTATTCTTGAGACCTCATTTAATGAAGCAAACATTCTATCAAATCCGATAGAGAAGTTTTTAAATGGGTCAAAGTTTATTAAATCGTATTGTGTCATATTAATCCTTTCGTTAAGCGATTTAAGTTTAGTAATCCCTAATGGGCATTACTCTTCCTATATTATAGTAGGAATTCTATGTTGTGTCAACTATTTATTTTTTAATATTTTCTTAATATAATTCTGTGTTTCTTTAGGTAATTTAGATATATCTCCACCTTTTTTTAACCAGTCATTTGTATTACCTGCACCCCAGTTATATGCTATTAAAGCATCTCTCTCATTACCATAATATTTTTTTAATCCTAGAAAATATTTACTACCATATTTTACATTTTTTACAGGGTCAGATAATTCTTCATACTTTAAATTATAATTAACACCAAAACCTGCATCTTTTTCAGCAGTATTTTTCATAATCTGCATTAAACCTTTTGCTCCAGTACCTTCGTTAATTGCATCAGGATTACCTGAACTTTCAGCCATTATAATTTTTTCTATAATAGGATTTTCTTTTATAATATTTTTAATTTCTTTATTGTTTCTCCAATTTTGAGAAGTCATAATTGCTGGTGCAGTAATTTTTTCTTTTGTTTTTAAAGGTTTCTTTTCAGGTATAATAACTTTTTCTTCTTCCATCATAGTAGTTACTTGGTCATCAATTGATTTTGTTTCTAATGGTTTAACTCCTTCCAACTCAGATAAACCTAATACTTCATCACCACCTTCATAACCTAATCTTGCAACTTGTCCACCTACTGAAAGTTTAGGTATAAAAGGAATAACTTTATCCCATGCTTCTTGTTTTCCTATTGATGCCCATTTAAAATTTTTTATTTTATTATTTTTTCTTAAAGGTAACCAAGCAAGAGACCTTTCAATACTATCTGCAACATTAAATCCTTTATAGCTATCATCTACAAACAACCATTTATGATGATAAATTTGATTTATATTAATATTTTTAATTGTACCATCAGAAAAAACTTTTAATCCTGTTGTTGCTAATGGTTCATTTACTGTATTAAATTCTGGAACTTTAATAAAAGAAACAATTTTATCCTTATCATTATATTTAACAACATCATAATTATAATCTTTAGGAAGTTTTGCTTTAGCAGATGTTATAGTTGGTATAACATTTTCTGAACTTTTATGTACATATAACTCACCACCTATTTTTTTACCTACACCAGTAGAAGAATTTCTTTTTAATGATGAATCAATTTTAGTAACTTGATTTTTTAAATTAGATAAGTTATCTTTACTTATAGAACTTACTATTTTATTTTTAGAAGTAGGAAGTTTAGTTATTATAATACCAGATGTACTTATTTTATATTTACTAGGAATCTTTTCTACTTTAAATAATTTTCCTAAAATTTCTTGTGTATATTCTTCTAATTCTTTTTGACTAAAACCTTTTTGAAAAGTTTTATTACTACCTGAACCAAACAACCATCCATCTAAATGAGGTATTGCATTTTTAGATTTACTAGCTTGAGTAGCAACATCTTTACCTCTAGTAGTTATAATTGCTACACCTTTATTATTAATTAATTCTCCTATTTGAGCAACAACATTAGCTCTTTCAAATGGGTCTTCAATTACATTTAATACATTAAGATTTACTACAGCATCTTTAGAAGCTTTCCCTTCATTTATTAATACATCATCTGCATTTTGATAAGTAGGTAACTTACCACCAGATTTAATAATCTTTTCATCTGGAACAAATGGTTCATGACTTGTAACTTTTTTATTTGTAAATTGTTTTGTACCAACTCCTGTACCTGAACCAAAATCATGTACCTTTTTTTTATTTAAATCTGTTAAAATTTTATTTGCTTTTTTATAAGTACCAATTGTTGTATTGATAGCTGTGTTTGCTCTTTTAATTGCAAACTTAGTAGCCACTTTAGTAGCACCACCTATTAAATAATTTTGTCTATCTATTACACCACCTTCAGCTTTATACATTACTTCATTACCAATTGAACTACCTTCTAGTATTCCTGTTCTAGGTAAAAATAATTTTCTTATCCAATTTCTCCAATTAGGAAAAGGTAAAAATCTTTGACTTAAAATTCTTATTGCTCTATCAGTATTTCCATCCCACCATTGTTTACCAGCTTCAACAGGAGCAGAAGCTATCTGTGCTGCAGGTGGAAATAAAAACCATGGTTCTCTTGAACCTGGTCCAATTAATCTATTAGCAACTAACTCTGGTAAGAAACCAAACATACCTGATAGTCTTGCACCCTCAGCCCACCATCTATTATTGTTAGCATCATAATCAGTTATTATTTCACCATGTTTTGCTAACTCTCTTAATGATTGAACACCACTATATATAGGTAATACAGCTAAAGTTTTAACTAAAGTTTTAGCACTACCATTTTCCATTCTCATTAAAACTTTATTTGTTTGTGCTGACTTAGCCATAGCCCATGATAAAAATTGACCCATTAATCTTACCCATTGATTATTACTTTGTGTAAATAATAATCTATTAGATACTTGAGGTATTAATGCATCTCTATTCGCTGTTATAATTCCTGCTTCATTAATAGCACCTTTACTTCCAGCATTTATAATTGCATCATCTAAATTTTTAGCTGCACCTATTGTTAAAGCTTTATTAGTACTTATACCATAATTATTATTTAAAAAATATGTAATTCTTTTTGCTCTACCACTATCAGTTAATCCTCTTTTAGTTAATTTGTTTAAAGTTTTAGATAAATAATATGCATCAGCAACACCAGTATTGTATGCAAATCTTCTAGCATAACCAGTTAACCATTCTAATCCTAATAATTTAAATGCAAGACTATTAACTTTTTGTGAAGGAGACAGACCAACCCAAGCATTATTTAATAATACATCTCTACCTTCAAATCCAGCAGACTTCATTAATGCTTGTCTAATACTATCATCTATGTCTTGATTTAAACTTTTAGCTAATCCTTTTTCATTCTTAGCTCTAATTGCTGTATCTTTAAAACCTCTAATGACTGCTCTCCAACTAGAAGAGTTTTGGAAAGGTTGAATTAAATCACCTAATGATGTAATAGTAACTCTACCTAACATATTTAAATTACCTAGTGTTCCTAGAATAGCTGCACTTGATTTTGATGCACCAGTCATAGCAACACCATACCTATCAAAGTATGCATCAATACTATTAGCTACTAATTTCATTTCTTGATTAGCAGCATTTAAAGCTTTATCTCTTGCTAGTCCTGAGTTTAAATACTTATCTCTTATTTGTTTAAAGAAAGGTTGTAATAGTTCTCCATTAGTTCCAAACTGTCTAGCAAATGCTATAGATTTAACTGACTCATTTGTTATACTATTTAATATGTTACGAGTATTATTTACTAAATAACCTTTTTTTTCTAATACTTCTTCAACTAATTTGTATGGTCCTTGTAATGCTCTTTTATGTGTAATATGGTCTGTAACTGGAGTATAAATAAATTTATTTCCTTCTTTAGAAACACCTGACCTAGACTTTGCAAACATTTCTTTTAATACTTGAGAGTTAAATACACTATCACCAGAAGTTCTATGACCCTGTAAATAATTTTCTGCTGCAACTTGAGATTTTAATCTACCTTTATTACTTCCTTTAGAAATATTACCTTTCATTCCTAAACTTTCATAAATTTCTTTAACTGTTTTTATAAAAGCTTTCTCATCTTTTTTTACAACATCCCAATTTAAAACTCTAGGAAAATAATTATCTAATTCTTTAGCTGGAAAAAATCCTGCTGATTCAGATAAATTTTTAAATTCATCTATATAACTTTTAATATCTTTTGATAATTTTATTACTCTTTGAGGTGTATCATTTGTTATTTGTTTACCTCTATTAATAGAGTTAGCTAATGTTAATTCTTGAGTAGTATAATTTTTAGTAATATCATAAGCTTTTCTATTAAAGTATCTTTGCATTTGTTCTGCAACAGCTATAACAGATTTTTCTTGTACTGGAGAATCTATATCTCTAAATAACATCTTGCTAATTTTTTCAGTAGCACCTCCATAAGAATTTAATTTAGATGCACTTGTTGCTGATAAAAAATCTCTAACTCTTTGCATAGTTAGTTGTGCAAATTCTCTATCTATTACTCCAAGTAGTTTTCCTTTTTCTAATTGAGTTCCAAACTTAGCACTTCTCTGAATCATCTTTTGCATTTGACCAGCCATTGCACCAGCAGCAGCCCAATACATTAAATCAGTTTCTTCATCACCAAATAAAATTCCACCAACTGTACCAGCACCAGCACCTACAAGCGGTCTAACTGTAGCAGATAATAAACCTCTTACTGCCCAATCAATTTTTGTTTCATTTTTTCTTAATGATTCTAATATTTTTGTTTGTCTTTTAGCAACTAACTCTGACCATTGTTTTAATTTATCTTGTTGTTTAGTAATTAATTTTGTTTTAGCAAGTTCACTTACTTTTTTAGCATCTATAATTTCATTTCTAATATTAACAATTTGTTTACCAAGAGGAACCTGTTTTAACATACCAGGAACTTTATCACCTTTTGGTTGTTTTCTTCCTTTTAATGTTCTTATCTTAATTAATAAATTTCTTTTTTCTAATAATGCTTTTTCTAAAGTTTTAAATTTTTTAGTTTCATTTGCTATAGGTCTAACAAAGTTATTAGTCCACTTAATCATATCCTTACTAAGTGCTTTAACTTCTGTAGTATTAGCAGCAGCTTTAATTTTCTTTAATTGATTTTGAGTAAGATTATTATTCTTAGCTAGTTTCTTTTCTATAAAATCTTCTACTAATTTTAATTCTGATTTAATTAATTTAGGTGCATATTTACTTAAAACTTTTCCACCAATAGGAATTACTGCACCAATTGCTCCAGCAGTTGCTGAAGATATACCAACACTAGCCCAATCTATTTCACCAGTCTTAGCTATATTATCTATAACGACATCACCACCTATTAATAAAGCATTTAATGTAGCTGCACTAACAGGATTTGTCATAGCTTTTAAACTAATAGGATTTAAATAACCAGCTAAATAATAAGGGTCTAAAATCATTGAAGCAATTGAACCAACTGTTGTTAATCCACCTTCATCTTCTCTACCTCTAAACTTCCAATGTTCTTTATCTATAGCTTCTAATCTTTTCTTTTCATTTTCTAATATATAATCTTTAAAAGTTTTATCTTTATCTAATATATCTTGGAAATATGCTTTACCAATTCTAAACATATTACCAACAACCATAGTCTCTCTATCCCAACCATATTCTAATCTATCCCAATTACTTATTTCTGAATCAGGCACAAGAGGACCCTCACCACTTATAGTAGTGTCATCTTGTTTAGCAATGGATGGATAATCTATAACTTCTTCAACACCTTCTAAATTAGAAAGGTCAAATTGTTTTGGTACTGTTTGAGTTTTAAGGGGTTTAACAAATTCTAACTCGGAAAGAGATTTATTGTCAGATGGGGTTTTCTCAATTACAGAAATTTTTTCTTCTTCTGTAATAATAGGAGTTACTCCCTCTAGATTGGAAAGATTTAATTGATTTAATTCTGCCATAAGACATTATCTATATCGTTCTGAAATAAATTGTTTTGGTTTAAATATTGCTCGGTCAGGAATATAAAAATTAATTTCATATTTTTCTTTTATTTCTTTTCCAGTCATTTCATTTGGAAGAATATCTGTAATTTCTTGTAATTTTTCAAAGACAGGTTGATTTACTTTTCCTACATCTTTAGGAACTATTTTCTTTTTATCTTTTCTTAATAATGAACTCATTTGTTCAGCTATAGCAGCATCACCTGTTGTCTTATCTTCTTTAACTGAGTAATCTATTTTGTTTGCATTTAATATTTCTTTATTCTTATCTGTTAAAGGAACTTCTTTTTTTTCTCCATCAATAGTAACTACAACAGTTCTTATTTTATTATCTGCAATATCTTTTTTAATTTGTTCTTCATTTGCTGATATATCAGGAGCAACTGTTTTACTTGAACTTGTTGTTTTAGTTTCTCCTTCATCTTCTTTTACATTAGCATTATCATATGCTTTTTTATAACTTGCATTATTTTCTAATAAGTATTTACTAAAATCATTTAAAGCACTTGTATTACCATTATATAAAGATGCATAATTTCTTTCTAATAGTCCTTGATGTGTTTGACCTTTACCTAATTTAACACCTTTAACTTTACTTAATAACCAATTATTCATTTCAGTATTAAGATTTTTTAATTGAGATTCATCTAAACTACCAATTGTTACACCATTAATAGTTAAGTTACCTACATTATCAGCTACACTTAATGGAACAAATGTTGTTAATCTTACATCTCCTCCTAATCCTGCTTTAACATCTTCTTTAATATTACCATTTCTACCATCATTTAATATTGTAAGTAGTTCATCATAATTTGTATCAGTATTTACCAAATCACCAATTCGTTGATAGTTTTCTCCAACCTGAGAAAAAATAATTTTATCTGTTTTTTGATTTTTTAATATATTAAACTGTGATTTTATAAAATTAATCTGAGCAATAGAGTTAGCATTATGTCCATCAATACCACTATCTGTTTTATTAAATTTTAAACTTAATTCATCAGCACCACCATATTGTCCTAATAAAGATAAATATGAATAAGTAGTATCATTATTTAAATTCCATTGAGTATTTTTCTTTGCATCTTTATATGCAGTTTTCCAATCCTTACTAGGGTCAAAAACTGCAGGAGTTGTATCTAATTTATATTTACTTGTTTTAACTTCTTTAACTTCAGTAGTATCTTTAGTATCTTTAGTATCTTTAGTATCTTTAGTATCAATTTTTTCTACTTCTTGTATTGCTGTTTCAACTTTTTTATCTGAATCAGTTTTTGTTTCATTATCAAGAAGAGATACTTTTTCAGTTTCTTTTTTCTTAAATGGAGTTTTAGATAAAATAGTATTGATTAAGAAACTATCACCTTTAGCATTACTTAATTCATCTGAATAACTTTTTAAGATTTGTTTTTTATCTGCATCTGATTTAGCTTCATAATTTTCTAAATATTTTTTATCAAACTCATAACCTCTTATATCATTACCAAACTCACTTCTTAATACTTTCTTTCTATTATCAGATAAAGCATTATATTTATCAACACCTAATTTAATCATTAAGTATCTATCAGCATATTCATTCTGGTCAAATGTTCCACCAGCAGATTTTATGTTTTCAAATTCAGTATTTAATGAATTAATCTCATCAGATTTTTCTTTTTCTTTATAAAACTTTTTAAGTTCATAATCATATTTTGCATCTTTTCTTCTGATAAGAGAATCTCTTTCTGCTTTTAAATTATCTGCACGAATAGCTAAATCTTCTTTAGTTATTTCTCTATCTCTATCAATAGCACCAACTGCTACATTAGCAACATCCATCCAATTAAATCCCATTACATATCTCCTTTCAGTTGCTCTACTTTACTTGGTAGTTCACTCTCAACTCTTGATAATAAACTTTCACCTAAACTTTCAGCTTTAGGTTCTGCCATTTTATCTGTTTTAATTTCTTCATCTTCATCATCTTCATCCCAGTTAACAGGTTCAACATCATCACCATGAATTTCTGCATCAGGGTCATTTTCTTCATCCGAATATAAAATATAATCTTTTATATCAGCATAATCAGCAATAGCTATTAATAAATATAATGTAGGTTCAATTAATAAAATCATTAAATCAGGAGTCCACTTACCTTCAGTATATCCTTTATATAAAGCAACTTGTGCTATCTCATCTAAAGGAGTTCCTTCATCAATTAAATCAATTAACTTTCTTAAATTATCTATCTGAGTTAATTCCATATATACAGCTTCCATAGCATTACCTTGGTCTGTATATTGTGGAGGTCTTTCCCATGATTTAGGCATGTCTGTAGCAGTAGTTAAAGATTCTCCAGGGGTAGGAGAAGAAAAAGGATTAACACCTACTTTATCAAATTGAGTTTGTTTTATTTTTTCAGCCATTATTTTTTCTTTTTATGTTTCTTCATTGGTGTTGATATCATTATAGTTATACAACCACCCTTATTATATTGTTTTCTTTTTGCATGGTCAACAAATTTTTTAGCAACATTTGGTTTCTCTGCAAATAAAAATTTTCTTTGTTTATCTGATTTAAATGGCATTAGTATCCTATATATTCATATGTCTATAATAATTATTAATCTGGTCTATTTGATTAGCAGAAAAAGTTCCATGTAATAAACTTCCTTGTGAAGCACCTTTTAAATCAGTACCACTCCACTTAGCATCTTGACCTTGAGTTGAACCAGTATGCATAGCACCCATCATAGCATAATTAATTGGTGGAGCTTCAATATCTATATCTTGCTTTAATAAAGAGTTTTTTATTGTATCAAAAGCTTTACTTTTTACTGACTTTTTAATCCAATTTTTTGTTTTATCTTTTAAAGTTGATTTACCATTAACTTTAAATGTATCCTTACCATTAAAAATATATTCACCATGCTGAGGTGAATATGTAAAGTCTGGACTTTTAGCAAAATTAAAATCCATTAATGCATCTGAAGTACCAGACATATCCATATTTTTATTCATAATATTTCCTATTTGTTCAGCTTGATAGAAGCCATCATTATTAATCATTGCAGCATCTTTATAATTTTTATATGCGAATTTAGCATTGTCTGACATATTCATTAAATTTTTATTTTCCCATGCAGCATTAATATTTTTAGCTACTTCTCTATCAATACCACTTAATGTTTTTCCTATTGATTGTCCTCTAAGCATACTACCATCAACTGTTCCTGATTTAAGCATACTTGCTGCTTGTTCATTTGATACTGAACTCCAAATTGGTCCTTCACCATGTACATTACCTCTCATACCAAATACATCTACACTACCATCTACTTTTGTTTTACCAAATTTCATTTTACTTTTCCAATCATTAACTGTAGTTTTAGATTGTTTAAATAAATTTTTAGCACCTTCAGAAATTCTAGAAAAAATATTATTCTGACCTTTAAATTTTCCAGCAAAATTTTGAAAACCTTTTGAAATACTATTTGTAATAGTACTCATTGTCTTACTAATAGCACCAGTTGTAGCTTGATAACCTGTTCTAATAGCATTACCAACTTGACCTATACTTCTAAGAAATAAATTTTGAGACCCAAGTAATCCTGAATTCATTCCACCATGTACCATACCTTGACCTACACTTCCTATTATATTACTTAATCCTCCTAAAGCATATGGCATAGCTATAGACATAGCAATCATACCTAATGGTCCAAGTTTTTTATTTATTTTAGCAACACCTTTCATTACAGATTTTCCTACTCTAGCAATACCCTTAGCAATACCTTTAGTAATTTTACTAATAGGTCTTGATATTCTTTTTGCTACTTTTTTTGCTGCTTTAAAAATACTTCCCATTTTATTTTATCTCCTAATGTTTATTTGTAATAATTGTTTTAAATATATCTAAACCAAAACCACCTAATTTTTGTAGAGTACTTGCTCTTGATGCATCACTAACTTGTTCATTACCCAATGCAGCAATAGCTAAATTAGTTTGTCTCTCTTGTGCATTTTGTGCTGCTTCATATTCCCATTTAGCAGAATCTCTCATCTCTTGCCATAAGAAAGATAAACCTTGGTTACTCATATTAAATGAATTCATTGCATTAGCTTGATTAACTGCATTTTGTCCTGCAGTATTTGCTTGATTTAATTGTCTTCTCCATATAACATTTGATTGCTCAATTAGATTTGAATTTTGTGTATTGAAATTATCTCTATTATAATTTAATTGTGAATTAAATTTTTCTATTTCAGAATTTAAACTTTCTTGTAATCTTTCAGCTTCTAATTTATTACCTTGATTTAAAGCTTCTATTCTATTTGTTTCAGTAAGATTATATTGACTCATTGCATCATCTCTTGCAGCATTTTGTTGACTAATAGTAGTAGATAAACTATTCATAAATTGATTAGTTTGATTATTACTTGTTGCATTAAACTGAGCAGCAGCATTATCTGCAGCTTGATTAGTTAACATTGTTTGTTGTCTATTCTGTGAATTTAATACTTCAGCTTGTTGTGTATTAGTTAAGTTTGCCATATCCATTTGTAAAAATGCTTGAGCATTAACAACAGCTTTTTGTTGAGCATTAGTTAAATTTTGCATATCCATTGTAGCTAACTGTACAGCATTTTGCATAGTAGATTGTTGTTCATTATTTAAATTAGTTAATTCAAATGTTCTAAATAAATTTGAATTTGATATTGCAGTTTGTTGTTTATTATTTAAATTTAAAACATCCATACCTGCAGTAGTTTGAGCATTTGCTAAAGCTGTTTGTTGATTAGCACTTAAATTAGCTAAAGCCATTTGTTGAGTTAACTGACCTTGAGTTAAACCAGCTTGTTGTATGTTAGCTAAGTTTGCTAAT
>Ga0208668_1000302_pt1 | contig 13214 bp, 10 predicted proteins | sample 18_taG_FD_184093 | JGI IMG/M metagenome (GOLD analysis project Ga0208668, IMG submission 184093) | Marine viral communities from the Subarctic Pacific Ocean - 18_ETSP_OMZAT15316 metaG (SPAdes) (version 2) | ecosystem: Environmental > Aquatic > Marine > Oceanic | place: Pacific Ocean | collected...
AAGAAGTCACGGTGAAGACCTTAAAGTTGAATAAATCCAGCGCCACCCTGCTGCCGGCCAACGAAGCCTATGAGCCGATCAAGGTGCCCGCTGATCAACTTATCATCGAAGGCATTTTCGTGGGGCTGATTCGTGATCCGAACTCTTATTAAAGCCTGTATCCACACGGGTATAGGCACTTGCCTGATTGTATGGAGTGCATTTGCCATGGCTGATACCCATCTTCTTGCGCCCTGTCCGGACTCACCCAACTGTGTGTCCAGCCTGGCGACCCAGGCCGACAAGCGAGTCGCTCCTCTACAGGTAGGCGCCGACCGGCAAAGCAGCCTGAAAAAGCTGGAAAGCCTGCTTGGCAACCTGCCCCGTGTGGACTATGACGTGGTAGGTCAGTCACGCATCCAGGCTCGCTTCACCAGCCGGGTTCTGCGGTTTGTGGACGATGTGACCTTCTATGTTCGCGATAACGGTGTGGTGGAAGTGCGCTCGGCCTCGCGGACAGGCTACTGGGATTTAGGTGCGAACCGTCGTCGGGTAGAATCCCTGCGCGAGCAGCTATCTGAACAGGACACCGATGACCGCACCTCACAGCAACACGCCTTCGGAAACGCAGAACACCGCGTCTGATCAATGGGCCGATATCGGGGTTAACCTGACCGACCGGCAATTCAACGACGATCGCGAAACGGTGATTGAACGGGCGGCCTCGGCCGGGGTTGCCTGGCAACTGATTACCGGTACCAACATCGACGAGTCACGCGCCGCCATTGCCCTGGCCGACCAACATCCCACCCTGTTTGCTACCGCCGGGCTGCACCCGCACAGCGCCCGCTTTTACTCGCCTGCCCTGGAAAAAGAACTGCACGAGTTGCTCGCCCATGAGCAGACGAAAGCTGCAGGTGAGATGGGACTGGATTTCAACCGGGACTTCTCTCCACGACCGGACCAGGAGCGCGCCTTCGAGGCCCAGCTAGCGCTGGCGGCAGAGATGAAACTGCCTGTTTTCCTCCATGAGCGCGATGCCCATGAGCGTTTTCTGCCTATCCTGAAAGCGTTCCGCGACGATCTGCCCGGTGCCGTCGTGCATTGCTTCACCGGGTCGCGTCAGGCGCTGTTTGACTATCTGGATCTGGATTGCCATATCGGCATTACCGGCTGGGTTTGCGACGAGCGCCGCGGCAAGCCACTGGCAGAACTGGTGCCCAACATTCCGGATCAGCGCCTGCTGCTGGAAACCGACGCCCCCTACCTGCTACCCCGGGACCTGCCGGAGCCTCCCCCGAAAAAACGCCGTAACGAACCGGCGCTACTCCCCTGGATTGGCCAGCGGGTCGCACAGCTACGCGGGCAGCAGACACAGGACGTGGCCGCCATGACCTATCAAAATGCGTTAGCGTTATTTCGCTAACCGGGACGCCATTCCATCACGGAACCGCAGAGGCTGGGGGCCGGGTTTAGCCAAGGGCACAGGAAGCCTGGACGGCACCACCCGGCCCCCACATCAGGAAAGGAACTGCTGCACGTCGAGCACACCGAACGGCCAGGCCAGCTCTTTGCCCTCGCGCACCAACACCGGAATCCGCTCACCATACTGCTCGATCAAGGCATCATCCTCAGCGATATCCACCGGGGTAAGCACCAGCCCCGGATTAACCATGACCACCAGTTCCTTCGCTTGCTCACACAGGTGGCAGCCCAGCGTGGTGTAGAGCACAACCGTCATGCATCCTCCACATGACGAATCGCGTAACAGTAATGGATTTTCTCATTTCGGCGGAAATCTTCAGGGATGCTCCAACGAGAAATATCTTCCACGTCGAACCATTTACTGATGCTTTCATCCATCTGGAAACGGCGGTAATTACAGGAAAAATACAACACCCCACCCGGTTCCAGGCAACGTATGATCTTGCGAATCAAATCGCCATGATGCTCTTCCACCACGAAGTCACTGCGTGATTTGTTGTTGGAAAAAGTGGGCGGATCGCAAAACACCAGATCAAACTGTTCCTTGCACTCATCCAGCCAGCGCATGGCATCCATACGAACCAGCTCGTGCTGGTCGGTGGAGAAGCCATTGGCCGCCAGATTGCAGGCGGTCCAGTCCAGATAACGCTTCGACGAATCCACTGTCACCGTGCGTTTGGCGCCGCCCACGGCAGCATGCACCGTGGCCGACCCGGTGTAGGCAAACAGATTCAGGAAGCGTTTCCCGCTGGCCTGCTCCGCAATGCGTAAACGCGTGGGGCGGTGATCCAGAAACAGACCGGTATCCAGGTAGTCCTGCAGGTTAATCAGCAACTGAGCCTGGCCTTCACGCACTACCCGGTAGTGCCCCTGGGTATCCAGCTTCTGGTATTGCTGGTTGCCCTTTTGTTTCTCGCGTGTGCGCAAGTGCACCTGCTCACGGTGTACACCGAGGGCAGCACGGACCGCGGTTACCGCCCAGTCACGCCGCGCTTTGGCCTTTTCAGGGTCAATCGTTTTCGGCGCCTTGAATTCCTGCACCAGCACCTGGTCGCCATAGATATCCACCGCCACGTTGAATTCCGGTAGATCTCGGTCGTAAAGGCGATAGCACTGGATATCCTCCCGTTCCAGCCAGCGACGCAAGTGCTTGCCGTTTTTACGCAAACGGTTAAGTAACGGTTGCGCACCTTCCGGGACATTGAATGCGCCCTCGTCGGCGACTTGTGCCACAGCAGGTGGCGTCGGCTTACGCGGTGAATACAGGCGAATAAAATTATTGAACGGCCCGTTCTTCAAGCGCCATTGCCGCTCCAGATTCATGCCGGAACGGTCCATCACGTCCACATCCGCGCCCAACAGTAACGCCTGATAACCGGGCGCGCGCAGCGCCAGAATCCGGCCGATGGCATAGTGTAGCCAGCCCGCCTGCTGCTTCTCGTCAAGACGCTCGCCCCAGGGCGGGTTGCCTACCACAATGCCGTTGGCCGCAAAGTCACGCGATCGCAACGCACCCAGCTCCCGGCGCTCAAAATGGATCGCATTGCGCACCCCGGCGCGCTCGGCATTCTGCAACGCCAACGGCAAAGTCTTGCCATCAGCATCAAACCCCTTCAACGACAGCGCTGGCACCGGACGATTGGCGCTCTCCCCCGCCTCCTTCTGGGCATCCAGCCACAGCTGGCGACGACAACCCCGCCAGTGCTGGAAGCCGTAGTGCTGACGCTGGGCACCGGCGGCGCGCCCGGCAGCCATCAGGGCCGCCTCTATCACCAGGGTGCCACTGCCACAGAACGGGTCCAGCAAGGCAGGGGGTCGCTCTGCTTTACCCCAACCAATGGCCCACAGCATGGCCGCCGCCAGGGTTTCACGCAGTGGCGCCCGACCGCCCGCAAGGCGGTAGCCGCGGCGATGCAGGGGCTCACCGGCCAGGTCCAGCCACAAGTGCGCTTCGTTCAGGTCCAGGCGGGCACGGATGCAGCAGCTACCCTTCGGTTCCCGGGAAATCGTAAACTGCTCGGGCAGCGCCTGGATAAAACGCTTGGCACTGATCCGGTTATCGCCACGCACTTCCGCACCGTGCTCAATATGCACGTGTACAGGGGCGTCATTCGCTACCAGCGACAGCCAGTCCTGGCTAGCCGCCAGCTTTTCCGGAGCAATGTCCGGCGTCCCCCCCAGCGTCGCCAGATGCAACAGCACCCGCTCGGACAGGCGAGACCACAGGCACACCTTGAGGGCGTCCGCCGAGCCCCCGGAGAAACTCACATGAGCCCGCCCGGCTTCTGTTACGGATATGCCCAGTGAAGACAATTCGTCACTGAGCAAATCTGCCAGGCCTGGCATGCAGGTGGCCACAAATTCCATTACCAAATCCTCTTAAGTGACTGATTCATGCCCTATGCGAAAAACTAACTACTTGTTTTTCATGGCATTACACAAACGGTCATCAACCTGTCCTTTATACGTCATATGCTTAACCAGCACTGACCATATTGCTACATGGTATTCGACACCACCTTACCGCTTTCCCATACTGAATGTGTCGGCCCCGCTACTTGGCTACGTTTTTAGCCGAGGGGCCATTTTTCGGTACCGCTATCTGTGAAAGGGAAAGCGTTTATGAAGCGACAAAAACGTAGTAAAGACGACCGCGCTTACAACCGGGGATACAACGCCGGCCTGGATGGAAAATCCCGTGAAGACTGCCCGTTTGGCACGCTCCAGGCACGCACCAACTGGATGGGGGGATGGCGCGAAGGTCGCACTGACTTTGCTCACGGAATGCTCGGCGTCGCCAGCATTCAGAATCTGAAAAATATCGGTTAATTTCTTCCAGTTTCACAACGCCGACGCGTTCAACGCGCCGACCCACAGGGCCCCACCCGGGCCCTTTTTAATGTCCGTCTTTAATGCCCGTCACAATCAAACCCTTTCACCACAGCGAACACCCTCGCTACTCGAGGTTCGTCCCCTGGAAGGGAACTCCTACAGCGGCTTCGTATAAAGCTTTAGATCAGGAAACTTTTCAGCTCTTTCATCCAATTGAGCGTGTAGCTCAAATGCCTTTCGGCCAGGCCCGGGCAATATCACCGATCAGGCCCGGGCCCTGGTAGATCAGACCACTGTAAATCTGCACCAGATCCGCCCCCTGACGCTGCTTTTCCAGTGCATCATCGGCGCTATTAATGCCCCCCACGCCAATAATCGGGATACGACCATTAAGCGCATGGCGCATGGCAGCCAGCGCCCGGTTGGCAATGGGGGTTAGCGGCGCGCCACTGAGCCCACCTTGTTCCTCTCCGTGCTTCAGGCCCTGCACGCCTTCGCGGGATAAGGTGGTATTACCCACGCATACACCGTCGATCCCGTGCTGCACAAAGGCTTCTGCCATCCCCTGCAGCTCTTCTTCGCTGTTATCCGGGGCAATCTTGATCACCAGCGGCACCCGGCGACGGTGTTCCTGGTCCAGGCGCGTCTGGGCTTCGCGCAACGTACCCAGCAGCTCATCCAGAGCCGCACCGTGCTGCAGGGTGCGCAACCCCGGCGTATTGGGTGAGGACACATTGACCACCAGGTAGCTGGCATAGGCGTGCACTTTCTGCTGGCAGATCAGGTAGTCCTGAACCGCATCTTCCACCGGGGTATCCTTGTTCTTGCCAATGTTGATCCCCAGCACTCCTTTATAGCGGCTACGTTTCACCGCCCCTACCAGATATTCCACTCCCAGATTATTGAACCCCATCCGGTTGATCAGGGCCTGGGCCTGGGGAAGGCGGAACAGGCGCGGCTGAGGATTGCCCAGTTGCGGACGTGGCGTAACCGTCCCCACTTCAAGGAAGCCAAAACCCAGATCAGCCAGCCCATCGATGCAGTCACCATTCTTGTCCAGCCCTGCAGCCAGCCCCACCGGATTGGCGAACTCGATTCCCATCACTTCTTTGGGCGCCGCCGGCACCGTGCCAGGCCACAACTTGCCTGCCCGCTTGCGCAGCATTGCCAGCGTCAGCTCGTGGGAATGCTCTTCAGAGAGAGAGAACAGTAAAGGTCGTGCCAGGGAGTACAGCATGAAATAGCCCGATCGGTGGTAATCGGCGGCATTATAGCCAACGGCCCCGGTGACTTCGATGTTTTGTGTCCGACAGTGGGCGAATCGTGCCCCGGCTCATGTGCCCCCCCGCTCCCACACCCCACTACATCGGGCATGTTGCATATAACGAAAACCGTGTTGCAGCCGCGAAACGGCATAAAAAAGGTTCATCGCGGAATTGAGTGATCAGCCGACTGCAAAGCTTGTCTCATTATCCCGCCCTGGCAACCGCTGGACGCCGGATGCCCGACGACGGACGCTTGAATTCAAAACCTGAAACCCTTGGCCGCCATGCTTTCTGCGTAAAATGCCTTACCCGATAATTACCTGAATGATGGCCCTGACTATTCCTCAAAATACCCCTCAAAGGAGATAACGTGATAACGACAGCCTCTCAGGCTAGGGGTTTACGTCAGGCATTCGGCGTCGAGCGTTTGGCAAAGTGCCGGGTATTCGCGATAAACCCATCAGACGGCGAATAGCGTGTTATTCACTCTAATCCGCGAAGAAACAAAAAAAGCCCGGCAGAGCCGGGCTTGAACATAACCAACGAAATCAGCGCGCCAGTTAACTGCGCAGTTTGGCGCGGGCCGGGTCCGGCTTGAGCAGGAAGCGAGCCAGGGCCGGCAGAAGCCACAGGGCGCCGATCATGTTCCACAGGAACATAAAGGTCAGCAGGATGCCCATGTCCGCCTGGAACTTGATGGAACTGAATACCCAGAAGACAACACCTACCGCCAGGGTAATACCGGTGAACGCCACCGCCTTACCCGTGGTTTTCAGGGTCTGCTTGTAGGCTTCTTCCAGCTCCATACCCTGCTTCAGGTATTCAGACAGCTTGCTGTAGATATAAATACCGTAATCCACACCGATACCCACACCCAGAGCAATCACCGGCAGAGTGGCGACTTTTACGCCGATGCCAAGGTGAGCCATCAGTGCCTGACAGAGAATCGAGGTAAGCCCCAACGGTACGATGATACAAATCACCGCACGGAAAGAACGGAAAGCGATCAGAATCAGCACCGACACCACCGCATAAACCAGAGCCAGCATGGGGTACTGGCTGGCGGCGATGGTCTGGTTGGTTGCTGCTTCCACGCCCGCGTTACCCGAGGCCAGCTTCAGCTCCATCACATCCTTGTTGTTACGGGCCTCGGCAAACTCTGCCACTGCCCCAGTAACGCGCTCCAGTGTTTCTGCCTTGTGATCGTCCAGGAACACGTAAACCGGCGTCAGGGAGCAATCCAGGTTGTACAGGCTGTCCGGCATGAAGCTCATGACGTTATTCAGCGCATACTGATCCCGGGAAATGGTCGCCCATTTCATGGACCCTTCATTCATGTTGGTCGAGATCAGCTTCGTCGCAGACGCGATGGTCGTGACGTCTTGCACCCCTTCCACGTTACGCAGGTTCCACGCCAAGTCATCCACGGTCTGCATGGCCTGATAGGTATTGCAGGACTCCATCGGTGTCTTGCCCATGACCACCAGCACATCCGCACTTACCGAGTAATTGGATACCAGGAAGTTCACGTCATGGTTGTAACGGTAGCGTGGCTTGGGCTCATAGCCGCGCGGGCAATCCATGTCTTCACACGGGTCCGGCCACAATTCGGGGGCCCCTTTGTCCAGATCACCAATTTTGAGATCCTGACTGAGATAAATACCGGCACCATAACCCGCAACAGCCACAACAATAGATAGCGCTGCCAACGGAGTGCGAGTAAAGCGGGCAAACAGCCCCGCCAGCGGGTGATCTTTCTTTTCCCCTGCCTGAATCTTGCGAATGGAAGCACCACTCACGCCCAGGTAAGACAATACCAGCGGGACAACGACCAGGTTGGAAATGATGATCACCGCCACGCCGATGCTCGCCGCCATGGCCAGCTCACGAATCACGCCCACATCGATCATGTAGAGGGTGAGGAAACCGATGGCATCCGATACCAGCGCCACCATGCCCGGCACACACAGCGCCTGGAACGTAGAGCGGGCCGAATCCAGCGAGCTACGCCCTTCTGCTGCATAGTTGGCCAGGGTGTTAACGATCTGAACACCGTGTGATACCGCAATGGCAAAGACCAGGAACGGCACCAGCATGGAATAGGGATCGATGGTGAAACCCAGGCTGCTGACAATGCCCAGCTGCCAAATCACGGCCACAAAGGAACAGGCCGTCACGGTCAGTGCACTGCGCAGGCAGCGGGTGTCGATCAACAGCAACAGTGCGATCAACCCCAGGGTGAAGAAGAAGAACATGGCCACTTCTTCCGCCGCGGCCATCACGTCACCGGCTTTTTTGGCCAGGCCGACAATGTGAATGCGAACGTTCGGGTATTTATCCTGATACTTGCCGCGGATCTCTTCCAGCCGGGCCGACAGGGCCGGAATATCGACACCGTCATCGCCCAAGGCATCCAGCAAATAAGCGTGCACCACGCTGGACTGGAAGTTATCGGCAACCAGACGACCCACCTGCCCGGAACGCAGCACGTTGGTACGCAGCTGTTCCAGTGAGTCTTGTGAGCCATCATAGCCTGCAGGAATCACTTCCCCGCCCTGAAAGCCCTGCTCGGTCACTTCGTTCCAGCGAACATTGCTGGTCCACAGCGAACGGATTTTGCTCGGATCAACGCCTTCCAGTGCAAAGACTTCGTCAGTGACTTCTTTCAACGCGTTGACATAGTCTTCGTTGAAGATGTCATCGCCCTGGGTTTCCGCAACAATCACGCGGACGTCATTACCCAGGCTCAAATCATTCTGGTGTTCGAGGAAATTCTGGATATAAGGATGATCCAGCGGGACCATCTTGCGGATATCGGTGTTCAGTTCGATCTTGCTGGCCTGGAAACCCAGCAGCACGGTGGCTGCGATAAAGGCCAGCAGAATCAGGGGCCGAACAGCGAACAGCCCACTGGCAATACTTTTGGAAATGCGACCTGACATTGCTGTGCCCCTTATTTAACGTCTTCGATCACACGCAACCCACCCTGCCCGGCGACAAGAATGCCACCCGCATCACGGGGCAGAACTGCGGAGATAGAATCGCGATCCGGCAAGAATCGCAGGGAAAAAGATTGACCGCCATCATGGCTGGTAAGGATGCCACCGGCGTTAGTGACCAGCACCACAGTGCCATCCGCCAGTACGGTGCCATCGTTCACGCCGCGGCTCAGCTTTGAGGGAATTTTTGCCCAGCTGCGCCCCCGATTAGCCGTCAACCACACATTGCCCTGAAGGCCATAGGTCAAAGCTTTATAATCAGAAATCGCCGTCACCCCGAACAGGGTACCGCTGTAAGGACTTTGCAGTTTTTCCCAGCTCACACCTTTGTCGGCAGAGTGGAACATCACGCCCTTTTCGCCCACGACATAACGATCGTTTCCGCCTTTGGCAGCGGCATAGTCATACAAATGCCAGCCATCACGGTTATCCAGGCTATCCAGGGCTTTATTCCAGGTTTCGCCACCATCGGTGGTTCGCAGGAAGTAGCCATACCCGCCCACAGCAACCGCACGATCACGGCTATCGCAGAACACATCCAGCAACGGTGCACCGGATGTATCTACCGGTGCCATGGCAGCACTATCGCCATAGAGATCGTCGCCTTCATCACCGTAGGCATCATCACCGTACGGGTCGCCATAGAGATCATCCATGGCGTAGTCATCCAGCTCCTCCTCAACCGGCGCCGCATCATCCTCGCCACTACCCAGAGGGTCGCTGTACTGCACGGTCCAGGTTTCCCCACCATCATCGCTGCCCAGTACCACCGCATCGTGGCCAACCGCCCAGCCGTGGCGAGCATCAGCAAAACACACCGAAGTAAGCAATACTTCAGATGGCGTTACCGCCTGCTTCCAGTGATCGCCCTGATCATCGGAATAGAGAATTTTACCCCGGTCGCCCACAGCAACAATCCGGCTATCGGCATAGGCGATATCCAGGTAATTGTTAGCGGTGACCAGAGGCGCATCATTCGAAACGAAATCTGCCTGCAGGGGCGCAGACAGCATGGCCGAAAAAGCCATTAACACTGTTTTTTTCATTGTCTCTTACTCTTCCCGAGGGCCCTTTTTCAGGGCCGAGCACAAAACGACCGGGGGCCATGGGCGGCGTCCCGGTCGTTTTGCATTGCCGGCTTCAAGGAGCCGGCGTTTTTATAATTAACGACCGCGGCGGCGTAGCGCTGCCGGGTGGAAATAGCGGTCGCCGGGTACCGGCTGGCTGTAATCAAGCATCGTTGACTCTTCGTTATCCAGGAACTGCACGTGATAACGCTGAGCACGCAGGTCGTGGAACGTATCCAGAGCGGTCCACTGGGTCGGTACTTCGTAGTAGTTCTTGATGTAAGCCAGGCTGACGCGCCACAGCTCGCCACGACGGTCGTACTGGTCGATGGCGGCAATCTGCCAGGAATCCGCATCAATATAGAAGCGACGCTTCTCGTAGATGTGGCGCTCACCTTCTTTCAAGGTTGCTTCCACTACCCAGACGCGGTGTAACTCCCAGCGCTGGTAATCCGAATTGACGTGACCTTTCTGCAGCAATGTCTCGTACTTCACATCCGGGCTGTCCAGCTTGTAGTTGTTGTACGGAATGAACATTTCTACTGGCTTATCGCTAACCAGCTTCCAGTTGTACTTGTCCGGCGCACCGTTATACATGTCGGTGTCGTCTGCCGTACGCAGGCCATCGGCCGCCGCAATCGGCGTGTCGTAAGCCAGGTTCGGTGCACGACGCACGCGACGCTGGCCGGCATTGTAGCCCCACGCTTGGCGCGGCATTTTCTGTTGGTCCAGCATTTCGTGTACCAGTACCGCACCACCGGCCAGACGTGCCGGCGCTTTGGTGAAGGACAGGTAGTAGAAAATGATGTTATCCAGAGAGTCGAAGTTGTACTTCGGATCGTAATAACGGAAATACACTTCCTGCTGCGAGGTAATCAGCGAGTAGGCACCGCTACGCTGAACGGCCACTTCTGACGCACGACGCACCACGTACAGACCACGCCAGCGCAGAATGTGATTCCAGATTGCCTGCTTGGCTTTCTGCTCGTTGCTACCACTCAGAATCGGGAACGGAATACCGCCAAAGGCGTTATCCACGCCGGTTTCACCCAGCTTGGCTTTGGTCGCGTTGCTTTTGGTGTTGTCGTACACCCATTGCGGTGCAGACGTGGAGCGATGGCTCGGATACACGTTCAGCTTGAAGGTGTCCGGGTAGGTTTTCAGCATGGCCTGCACACCATCCGGCACCTTGTCCGCATACTGGGACACGTTCTGGGCGTTGATGGTGAAGGCGATTTTGTCAGACTTGTACGGGTCCGGGTGATGCTGGCCCGGGCGGGTGTATTCCTTGGGAATATCCTTGCGCTGAATGCCGCCGGTGTAATCCGGGATACCCAGACCTGTAGAGATCGCTTTGCCGTTGCCTTTAATCTGTGCACCGAATGGCGTCAGGGATTTACCCAGCTTCGCCGCTTCCTGGCTGGAAACACCAGCGTGCACATTGGCCGCTACGCTCAGAGACAGTGCCAGTGCACCACCCATTGCGGTCAATTTCTTCAACATGATTGCTCTCCGTTAAAAACAGGCCGGCATTCCGGCCTGGAACAAATTAGAAAGAGTACTTAACAGAAACCGAAGCGTTGTTCCGGTCGGCCAGTTTGTTGGAATATTTGGCGCCCCAGAAGGTGGTACCAGACATGGCCACTTCCAGGTTGTTCAAGTACAGGAAACTCACGCCCAGGGTGGCTGCCTTACGATCTTCCATAAAGTTGCCGCCAATCGGAGAGTTACCGTTTACATCATGGGCAAAACGTACACTTGGGCTCATGGAAACACCCGCGAAAACGTTACTGTAATCCGCCTTCAGCACCGCACGGTAGCCCCAGGAGGTGGGGTCCAGGTTGTACTTGTTCGGATCATCCGGGCTCAGGATCTGTGCTTCTGATTCCAGAATTGCCGCTGTTGAGTTGTATTCTTCATCCGGGCTTTCCAGCCCTTCGATGTGCTCAACACCCAGCTCCAGCAAGGCGATAAGGCCATCAGAACCGAATGTAGGACCGAAGTTAAAGATGCTGACAAGAGAGCCGTTGTAGCTCTCCACTTCGTCATAGAAGTAATAGAGCTCACTATCAGTGACTACTGTATCGCCGGACAGACAGCTTCCACCCATTTCTGCACGCACACAGTGACCGGTCAGATCTTCAATTCTCACGACAGTATCAGGACCCAGCAAACCTGCGGATTTACCAGCGGCTCCTGCCAGGGCAGAAATCAGGTCATCGCCCGCTTCGTTGATAATCGCACGTTTGGGACGGTAAGCAATTTCACCGGCCAGCGACATGCTGCCAATGCTGGTGTTAAAGCTACCACCGATCATGTCCTGATCTTCGGCGTACGCCATCTGATATTCTGCAGTGTCGATGATCAATGGCATCGCTGCCGCGCCACCACCTTGTGCCGCCTGGACATTGTTCAGACGAGCCCCCACAACCGGCGTCTTCGCATGGGTGCGGGTGTAATACAGCGCGAACTCCGTGCCATTCAGGCCTTCAGCAAAATAACGATATGCCAGGCCAAACTGACCACTGTCTGAAGCTTCTTTGTCTCTGATGCGGTCTACCGTCACCTGAGTCGCTTCGTATTGATAGTCGGAGTAGTTAAGAGCGGTATAACCTGCAAAGGCCCCTTCAAGACCTGGAGCGTTAGCGCCCAGAGCAACGACCCGCCCGTCAATGATTACGTTGTCTGCACCCTTGCCCGGGAAGGCGTCATGAGTGGAGAAGTAGGTACCCGTTGGCGCATCTTCCGAGTTCTTCCAGTCCAGCTGATAGAACGCCTCAAGGGTGGCATTGAAGGTCAAGCCGTAGGAGAAGTACAAGCTATTGAGGGGAAGCAAGGCCTCTTTGATTTCAGAACCCGGCAGGCGCAAGGCATTCAGATCAAAATAGTTGGCGGTGTTAACACCATTCTGCATGAACAGCGCCTCACCCCAGTTAATCACCTGCTGACCAAGACGTACGTTCAGGGGGCGATCGAACATATCGAAGTTGCCCCACACATACGCATCCAGCATACGCGCACGCTGGCCGGCGTAGCGCTCGGCATCACGGGTAAAGTCGTCACCCGTGCCATTGTTGGCATAATCCGAATAGGTCGCGTAACGGCTGAAACCATTTCCTGGTACATACGGGGCAGACGCATTCAGAACACCGCCATTATGGTCGCCGCCCATAATCACCTGATCATAAAAGGCGGTGCCACGCAGGAACATGCCGTACTTGCCCTGCCAGCTCAGATCCAGCTCCGGGGTGATTTTGTACACCAGAGAGGCCAGGCCCGTATCGTAGTTATTATTGGCATCGTTCTTGTTGATCTGAGAACCGTAACCGGCCTTGGTCATGTCCACCACGTCACCGGTGGCGGCAAGCATGGAATCCTGCCCCTCCGTCCGGAACAGGGCACCAACTGACAAGGTCGTATCCAGCCGCCCTGACCAGTCAGGATTCTCGAAGTCCAGCTGGACCGCTGAAGCAGGAAGGGACAGCCCGGTAAGGGCAGTGATGCTGGCAACAGCCATAGCCAGCCTGGTTTTACGCAGGTGATTATTATTCATGTAGCTCTCCGAATTGCCATGCGCATGGCTTTAT
>Ga0208668_1000303_pt1 | contig 13207 bp, 17 predicted proteins | sample 18_taG_FD_184093 | JGI IMG/M metagenome (GOLD analysis project Ga0208668, IMG submission 184093) | Marine viral communities from the Subarctic Pacific Ocean - 18_ETSP_OMZAT15316 metaG (SPAdes) (version 2) | ecosystem: Environmental > Aquatic > Marine > Oceanic | place: Pacific Ocean | collected...
TGAGTGATTGGGATATTGTTGTCGATGGAGCAACATATACGGGTGACATCACTACTACAGGGACTATTACATTATCTAACGGTGGTTTAATTGTAGGTACAGCAACCGATAGCGTTGGCACAACAACCGTCTCAACCCTCACGCTAACTGGCCTACAGTCTAACTCAGAGGTCCGTGTATTCGGTGCAGGAACCACAACAGAGCTTGCGGGTGTAGAGAATAGTGGCACAACCTTTACTGCTAACATCTCAGCTTCGAGTGTGGACATTGTTGTTCATTCTCTTGGGTACGAGTACCAAAAGATTGAGGGCGCTGATACATCGTCTAACCTGACACTTCCAATTCAACAACGGGTAGACAGAAACTATAGGAACCCGTAATGGCAGATGCAACTTTTGATGGTGCTAACCTCCATATAACCCTACCTAGCATTGGTTCTTTTGATACTCAGACGGAGATATACAGTGCATGGAAAGAGTGGATTATTCTAAGTGATAACGCTAAATACCCACCAGCTTTTGATACTACAGGTGGTGACTCAGTAGGGGCTGGTCAGACCGTTGCTCCTTACTTCTTCTGTAGGAATGATTTAGGTTGGCGTATCAAGATGCCTTCGGCTGATGGGGAGATTGTTGTCGCTGGTAACTTGTTTCCTCGTGATCCTAGTACTTCTTTGTTTGAACAGACCTCAGGCTATGATGCTTTTCTTAGATTGGAAGTCTCTACAAGGGCTGTTGTTATCGAGAGAGACACAAGTGGTTTAACTGCTGCTGAATCTGCGCAACTAGCTAATGCGGCGTTAATACCAGCACTACTATAATAATAACAAGAGAGTCAAATGTCAGATGTTGTCGGTTTAGAAGAAATAGTAAATCGCATAGGTCGCTTAGAGGAAGAAGTGGACGAGTTAAGACAAGATAAGAAAGAGATACAGGCTACCCTCCATAACATAGACAAAACTCTAATTAAGTTAAATTTAGCTATAGAGGGTTTGCTTGAACGAGAGGGTGGCAGGAAAGATTTCTTGAATAAGGTCTATATGTTTATCATTGGGTCTTTTGTCGCTGCTCTGATTACTTTTATTTCCCGTGGTGGTTTAGATATATGAAGTGGGCACAACCTTTAGTGTTAGGGATTCTCGTCGTCCTAACTTCTTTTACGTTGTACTTTTCCTCTATGGATGAGCGCACAAGAACTTCAAGACGTAATTCCTGTTGGGCACCTCACAAGTCAACCTCTAACCCACAGTAACGGAGATATTATTATGAGTGATGATTTCAATGAAGACTTTATAGAGTTAGAGAAAAAAGATCAACCCTTAAACAAACCTTTCAGACTACCCTCTGGGTCAAGCTCCAAATTTGGGGTTTATGTAATGGATGGGGATGAGAGAATAAAGGTTCCTTTTGGTGATCCTAATATGGAAATCCGTAGGGACGACCCTGAAGCTAGGGCTAATTTTAGGTCTAGATTCTCTTGTGATACAGCAACAGATAAGACTTCAGCACGTTATTGGTCTTGTCGTATGTGGAGTGAAAGTAGCGTGTCTTCATTAACGAAAACAGTAGAAGGCCAAATCCTTAAGGCAGACGAAGAACAACGTATGGTTTATGGGTGGGCTTCAGTAGTCACTGAGAAGGGTGAACCCGTAGTTGACCGTCAAGGTGATGTAATAGAACCAGACACACTTGTAAAGGCCGTTAATGGCTTTATGGAGCATGTTCGTGTCGGTAAAGAAATGCACAAAGGGGATCAGATTGGAGCAGTTATCCACTCTATGCCTATCACTAAAGAGATTGGTGAGTCCCTTGGCATTCAGAGTGACCGTGAGGGCTGGATTGTAGCTTTCAAAGTTTATAACGATGACGTTTGGGCTAAGGTCAAATCTGGTGAACTCGCTGCCTTTAGTATTGGCGGCAAAGCAATCAAGGAGGACTATAGTGCCTAACCTTTTGAAACAGCTTGAACTGGAAGAATTGTCTTTAGTGGATCGTCCCGCGAATGCTCAGGCAATGGTCTCCTTGTTTAAGCGAGATAACTCCGATGGAGAAGAAATGACAAAAGAAACAACAGAGAAGATGTCCGATGACATGAAAGCAAAACTCAAGCCTTACTTGGATAAGGGAATGTCTGAGGAAGAAGCTGCTAAGATGTATGCAGAGGACATGAAGAAAGCTGAAGAGCTTGAGACCCTCAAGAGTGAGAACGAGCGTCTTCGCAAGTCTCTTATTGATAATGGTTACGTCATTAAAGCTGACGCAATCGAAAAGAAAGCTGAACCTGAGTATGTAGAGTATGATGGTGAGCAAATCAACAAAGCTGATATTCCTGCGCCTATCCTTAAGGCTCTTGAAGAAGCAGAAGTTGCTAAGGCAGATGCGGAACTCACTAAACGTGCAGAAGAAGCTCTACCACACTTTAGCGTAGATGTAGCTAAGTCTTTGGTTGCTAAGTTCGCTGAGGAAGAAACAATCATGGAAGCTCTTAAGGCTGCGGATGTAGTATTTGGAGAGTCTATGGAGGAGGTCGGAAAGTCTGATGCTGATGGTGAGTTCACTACAGCTAACGATAAGCTTGAAGCCCTTATTAAGTCCTACATGGATGAAAACAATCTTAAAAAGAGCCAACATGCTGTAGCTTATGCTGCGGTTGCTAAAACCGATGAAGGTAAGGCTCTTATCAACAAATCCTATAAAGGAGAATAAACATGGCTGTAATGCAGTCCCGTGATACACGGACATTTATTGCTGGCGAAGACCTCTCAGCAAAACAATTCAAGTTCGTTACTTTAGAGAGTGACGGTCAAGTAGACGTTGCAGACTCTGCTGGTGAAAATTGCATTGGTGTTCTTTTGAACAACCCTACTTCTGGTACTGCTGCTACAGTAGTTATCTCAGGTAAGGTTATGGTAGAATCTGGTGGAACTATTGCTGCTGGTGCTGCTGTTCAAGCCGATGCAGATGGTAATGCTCTTACTGCTGCCTCAGGTGATGTTGTTATGGGTTATGCTTTGGAATCAGCGGTTGACGGTCAGATTATGGCTATCGAACTGATCCAAGGCGGTAACGTCGTAGCTTAACCCGCAAGAAAGGAATAATAAATGCCCTTGCTAACCCCATCCGCAGTGCATATTGATACACCGTTGACTAACCTCACGCTGGCTTATGCACAAACACAAGAGAACTTTATCGCTGATAAGGTTTTCCCAACTGTCGGTGTTTCTAAACAATCTGACAAATTCTACATCTATGATCGTGCGAACATGAATCGCACTGGTGATGTAGCTAAACTTGCCCCACGTACTGAAGTAAACCGCATCGGTATGACTGTTTCAAACAGTAGCTACTTTGCTGATGTTTATGGTCTTGGTATGGACTTTGATGAGCAGACTTTGGCTAACGAAGATGCTGCATTAGAGACTCGCCAAGCTGGTGCTGAAACTCTCGCTATGCGTCTTATGATCCATCGTGAAGAGCAGTTTGCCACTAACTTCTTCTCAGATAATATCTGGGGAACTAACTACGATGGTGCTGTTTCAACATCAGGGACAAACTTCCTCTATTGGGATGATGCTTCTGCTAAACCAATCCAGAACGTAACTGACCTTCGCCGTACTATGCAGCTTAAGTCAGGTGGCTTCAAGCCCAACACGATGGTTGTTGGTAAAGAGGTTCGTGATGCTTTGGTAAACAATGCAGACATCCTCGCTCGCCTGAATGGTGGTGCAACTGTAACTAACACTGCGTTGGTGACTGATGCTAAGTTGGCTGAAATCTTTGAGGTAGAGAACTTCTATGTCATGGAAGCAGTGAAAAACGACTCCGTAGAGGGTGTTGCTGAGAGTAACTCTTTCATCGGTGGTAAGCACGCTCTGTTGTGTCACACACCTTCGAATGCAGGACTTATGACTCCTGCTGCTGGTTTGACCTTTGCTTGGAATAACCTTGAAGGCGTAAACAACTTGGGTATCACTGTTGAGTCATTCTCAGATGATGCTCTGAAGCGTCAGCAAATTGCTGAGATGATCCAAGTTAAGATGTCTTACGATATGCAAATCGTAGGTGCTGACTTGGGTGCGTTTGTAAATAACATCGTACAGTAAGTATTTACTATGGTGGGGGCTGTAGTGGCCCTCACTAACCCAATTAAGGATTACCCGATGCTTTATAATGAACCAATGCAATATGACAGGCCCCTATTCGTTACCCTAACCATGAGAGTTAGTGGCCGTACCTTGAACGCTGGCGATGAGCTAAAGTGGAAAGAGGTAGGTATGGATAAACAGAGGGTTCAAATACTATACCGAGAAGGTAGACTTCAGCATAACGCAGCGCTTGAGGCTAATACTAAAGTAGGTGACGGCCTAGAGATACTTGATGCAGATGGCCTACATATCTTAGTAGATAGTATCAATGCTAAAGTAAAAGCTAAGACTAGAACTGAATCTGAGTTCCAGAAGAAGAAGTGTAAGAAGTCTAAGATCGCAGACAAACAACGTGGGCTTATTCGTAGCTGGCGCAGAAACTACGGAAACATGGAGACTGAATAACTATGGCTTGGTCGTATGATGCAGGAGACTTGAGTACAACTACCGATGCAGGGCGCATAAACTCTGTTCGGTTACTTGTCGGTGATACAGACACTAACGACCAACAGACCCAGAATGAAGAGGTTACATTCGCTCTCAGTCAGACTAATAACAATGTCTACTATGCTGCTGCTTGGGTTGCTAGGACTATAGCTGCTCAATACTCCCGTAGGGTCACACAAGACCTCTCAGGCGCACTCAGTGCTAACTACAGTGACCTCATAGGGCACTACACTAATTTAGCTGAGACCCTAGAGCATCAAGGTAAGAAGGCTGGTGCTGTAGTTGGTGTTAAGGCTGGTGGTATTAGTATCTCGACAATAGACAGTGTTAGACAAGATACAGATCGTGTTCCCCCTTCCTTCCGCAGAGATAGATTTAAGAACCCACCAAGCTACAGTGGTGATGACTACGACTACAACTAAAGGTTAGTTCATGGCATTCTCAAGAGGTTACAACCTACTAAAGATGGTTGAAGAGTTTGGTGAACCCCTTACTCTGCGTAAGAAGACAACAGCAGGAACTTATGATCCTACAACAGGTTCGGTCTCAGGTTCAGCTACCACAGACTATTCCTTTGAGGGTTACTTCTACAACTATGATTTGGGTATTATAGCTAACGTAGATGAAATCAGAAGGGGTACTCGTAAGTGTGTTATACCAGCTTTAGGTATATCTGTAGACCCTGATGACGAAGACCAAATCTTAGGTAATGGCGATACTGTAAACATTATATCTGTCGTTACTATCTTCTCGAATGGAGACAAGGTTTGTTTCTTATGTGATGTGAGAGAGTAATGAGTAAGCAGTCCACAGTTAGGATAGATCGGTATTTCGACAACAAACTAGAGCAGGTAGATCGTACTATTGAGGATGCCGTTGGACAAAAGCTCACAGAGATAGCACAAACAATAGTCCACCACTCACCTGTCGATACAGGGGCTTATGTAACCTCCCACTCTGTTAAATCAAACACAAGTTCTAGGGGTAGGAGAAAGTCCTCTAAGAATAAACCAAAGGCTCTCGATAAGCAAGGTAAGAAAGCAGAAGGTCTAGGTAATCTTATAGAAGACATCCAAGCTTTAGACTTAGAGAATAACTCAAGGTTTACTTTCCGTAATGATAGCCCTCATGCACAAGCTGTAGAAAAGAGGGAACACATCTACGGCGCTATAGTGAGAAATATACATGGCTAGTATTTACAATGACATCAGAGCAGCACTTGAGAATAAGTTAGCGACAACCTCTAATTTACCTACTGGCATAGCTTATGAGAATGTTTCATTTAGCCCTACGACTGGTACAAGCTACCTACAGGTTGATTTCCTACCTACGCTACGTAGACCTGCTGTAAGAGGCTTAAATCCACAACAGAGATACCAAGGTGTATTTGTTGTTACTGCCTATGCCCCAGAGGGTAATGGCCCCGCTACTGCTGATAGCCTAGCGAATACTATCCTAGAGGCTTTTGAAGCGACTACACATATCTCCTACACAGGGGATGAAACAATCACTCTGTCTATTGACTATGCTGAAAGGCAGAAGGGTTTCTTAGACAGTCCTTGGTACTATGTCCCTGTTAATATCGGATGGTACTGTTACAAATAATTAGGAGAATATAATATGGCCTTTGCACAAGGTTCTCGTTCCAGCCTATCATATATTGCGGAGAGTACATTTGGTACGACCCCTGCTGGAAACTTCCAAAACCTACCCTTCAGCACACACAGCTTAAACCTAAGCAAGGATCGTGTTGCTGGTACTGATATTCAGGCTGACCGTATGCCTCGTGTTGACCGCCACGGTAATCGTCAAGCGGCTGGTGACATTGTAGCCGATCTTCGTGATGCTGACTATGATGCCTTCCTAGAATCAGCTATGCTCTCTACTTGGTCAACAAATGTACTTAAGGTTGGTACTACACCTAAGTTCTTCTCTATTGAGGATTATGCTGCTGACATTGACCAAGCTCGTCTATTTACAGGTATGACTGTTTCTACTCTGGGTGTTTCACTTGCCCCTAACGCTATGGTAACAGCTACTTATGGTATGGTGGGTAAGGATATGTCCATCAGTGCTACTCAGAAGACACAAGACACTGCTTCAGGTGCATCACCTTTTGATGCTTACTCAGGGTCACTTTCCATTGGTAATACTGGTGGGTCTCCCTCTTCAGCCGCTATTGTCACTAGCATGGACTTCACCCTGACTAATTCCTTCGCACCCACCTTTGTTATTGGTAGTGATAGCGCTCCACAGTTAGAGGTTGGTCGTGCTGAGATTGAAGGTTCTCTGTCGGTCTACTACGAAGATGCTGCTATGATTAACCGTTTCTTGAATGAAACTGAAACTGAGCTTGATGTAACTGTAGGAGATGGTTCTAACACGCTTAACTTCAATTTCCCACGGGCCAAGATTAACAGTGCTGATGTAGGTGTAGGTGGTCCGACTAGCCGTATTATCACTATGTCTTTTGTAGCACTCTACAATACAGCAGATGATACTAACCTAGTTATTACTCGCTCTTCATAAGATACCCTAGCTAGGGTGGGGAGGTGTTGGTGTCGGGTCTGATGCTTCCCCCTTTAATTTACTAACCCGACAATTTTCTATACCCGAAAGGACTCGACATGGACTTAAAAGATTTAACACCTAGTAGCGATACTGTAGATGTAACTATTGTTCATCCTACTACCTTCGACACTCTGAATAATGATGACGACACACCAATGGTTATCACTGTATATGCTCCACACTCTAAGGAGTACAAGGCTGCTGTGCATGAGCAAACCAACAAGCGTCTTAAGCAAGCTCAGAGTAAGAAGAAAGTAGACATTACAGCAGAAGACCTAGAGGAAGCTACTTTAGAGTTGTTAGCCAAAACTACTAAGGGCTGGAAGATTACTTACGGTGGTTCTAAACCTAAGTTCTCGACCTCAAAAGCCAAAGAGATTTACACTGAGGTATTCTGGATTAGAGACCAGATTGAGGAAGCTATTGCTAACTCTCTTAATTTTACCAAAGCCTGATTGACGAACTGGTTGACTATGCAGAACATGAGTTCTCTATAAGTAAATCAGATAAATCAGGCATATCAGAGCGTGAACACTTAGAACAGGTAGAGAGGCAGACTGGACACAGACCTGAAGCATTAGATGGCCCCGACTTCCCTATGCTTATGTCTCATGTTTGGTCTGCCTTTATTTCGTTAAGTAGTACAAGAACTATGGGTTTCTCAGGCCCCAATCCGATTAGTTATCAAGAGATAAAAACATGGAAGGAGCTAACTGATACACCACTATCTGCTTGGGAAGTAGAGGCAGTTAAGTGTGTAGATGTAGTTTTTATGGGGGTGGCGAATGGCTGATCTTGTTGAAATTAATATATCCGTTGTGGATAAAGGTAATAACCTTGAGAAAGCTGTCACAAAGACTCAAGCACTACAGTCTAAACTAAAGAGGTTAGCTAAAGAAATAGACAATGGTGCTGTTTCCGACAGTAAGCGTTCACAAACACTTATCGCTCTTGGTCGTGAACTCAAGAAAGTTTCTGACTACACAGGCACACAAGCTTACGGTCAAGTTAAGAAGTACTTTAATGCACAAGTTAAGTCTATTGCGGCTGATAAGAAGGCTGCTGAGTATAAGAAAAGGCTTGCAAGAGTTCAAGATTACCTCACTGAACGGACTAAACGGGGCACCGCCTCCATAAAGAAGTTCGAGAACACTAGCCGAAAGGGTATGAGGAACTTTGAGCTTATCGCCCAACAAGCGGGTTATCAGTTTGGAGACCTTGCCGTACAGATACAAGGTGGCACTAACGCTGCTGTAGCTTTTGGTCAACAGGGTTCACAACTTCTAGGTTTCTTTGGCCCCGCTGGTGCTATTGCGGGTGCGGGTTTAGCTATTGCTACTGGTCTTATCGCACCTTTCATTAGAGCTAAGAAGGAGGCTGAGGGTCTTAAAAAATCATTAGAAGACGTTGGTAGTGAAATCTCTACGATCACTTCTCAAAGAGAAATGTTAGAGGAGGCTCTATCTACCCCATTCATAAACGGGATAGCCCACCTTACAGAGTTCTTCGATAAACTAAACTTTGAGCGTGAAAAGGCCGCTAGGATAGCTTTGAGGCAGGGCTTAGGTCTGTCCCGTGGTGACGAAGGCCTCCTACCGATTCTTCAGAGTGAGTTAGACAAAATAAATTTGAAGATTAAGGTCAACTCAAGAGTTCAAGGCGCAAAGTACAAGCTAGGGGAAGAGTTCAAAGAAGCCACAGAGAAAGCTCAAGCTTTAGAAAAAGCAATATTTGATATAGGCAGCACTCTTCTTGGTGCGGAAGCTGAGTCAAAAAGCTTGACTGAAAACATCGAAGACCTCGTTAAGGTTTCTCAGGAGTATGGTGGGACCATAGAATCCCAAATAACAGACCTGATAAAATCTGCGGGTTTAGAGTCTGAGTTACAGAAAATACTTGAGGGTAGAGTAGAGTCCCAAAAAGATTTAAACGGGGGAATAACAGAGGAACTCTCTGAGGCAGACAAACTCTTTAAGAAACGGAGGGCATCTATGGATGAGCAGATTGCTCTTTTAGAGTATGAGGTTGCCCTAAGGGAAAATTACACTGACCAGTCTTACATACAAGAAAGGTTGGAAATTAATAAGCTAGAGTTATTTATAGAACAAAATAAATTAAATGATACTCAAGCAAATGCCTTAAGAAGCCAACTATTCTTCTTACTTGACCAGAAGGACGCTTTAAAAGACATCACAGAAGAACAAAGAGAGCAGCTAAGACTCGCCAAGCTTTCCGAAGAAGCTTTTGGTATTACGTATGGGTTAATGGAGGGTTCTGCGGCAGCCAAGTCCCTTAAGAAGTATGGTGGTCGCGGTACGGTTTCTGATAAAGACCCTACATTTGGTAGCACTGGCGAATCCATTTATAAAGACTCACGTAAGAGTAAAAGTGAGTCAATGTCCTCTATTATTAGGAATCTGACAGAAGAGGCAAACCTAGAGCAGCGTCTTGTGGGTATAAGCAAAGAGCAAGCTTACTATCAAGAAATACTTTTTGACTTGACAGAGAAGAATAAGACTGCTTCTGGGAAACTTAGTGAAGAGCAAATTAAAGCTGAGGCAGAGAAGTTAGCTGCTATCAAGAAAACCACTAATGAGTTGCAAGCTCAAGTCGACCAGCAGGACGCTTTAGTAGACCAAATATCTTCTCACTTTGAAGACTTCTTTATGTCTATAGTGGATGGTACTGCCACTGTCGGTGATGCTTTCAAATCTATGGCTTCTGAGGTTATCAAAGAACTATATCGTATCTTTGTCGTTAAAAAGATTACAGGTATGATTGAGGGTGCTATAGGAGGCTACTTCGGAGTTCCTAGTGCTGATGGTGGTGGTTACACAGGTAATGCCCCAAGGTCAGGTGGCTTAGATGGTAAGGGTGGCTTTATGGCTATGCTTCACCCTAGAGAGACAGTCGTAGACCACACTAAGGGGCAATCTTCAGGTGGGGATAGTATTGTCGTACACCAGAACTTTAATTTCTCTGCTAATGGGGATGATAGTGTCAAGAAGTTGATTGCTCAAGCTGCCCCTCAGATACAGAAAATGACAGAATCTAGTATTATGGACTCCCGTCGAAGAGGCGGTAAAATGAAGGCGGCGTTTGGATAATGGCTATAACATACCCACTAAGTCAACCTACAACTATTGGCATTGCAAGTATAGATATTAGGGCTGCTAATGCTGCTGCTATTACTCAATCACCTTTTACTTACAAACAGCAAGTTATAGCCCACCAAGGTCAAGTGTGGTCTGCATCAGTTAGTATTCCCTCGGTACGTAAGGATTTAGCGGCTGAGTGGAAGGCTATGCTGATGGCTCTTAAGGGGCCTGTAGGGACTTTCTTACTAGGTGATCCTGATTACGCTGAACCTAGAGGCACAGTTAGTGGCACACCCACCCTGACAGGCTCTGAGGGCGACGACACAGTAGCCATAACTATGACAGGTAGTCTACTTGCTGGTGATTACATTCAACTAGGTTCGGGTTCTACATCCAAGTTGCATACAGTGTTAGTGGATCAAAGTGGCGATGGTAACTTAGAGATATGGCCCAAGTTGAGGGCAGACTATAGTTCAGCTACAGTTATTTATACTAACCCTAAAGGCTTATTCAGGTTAGCAAACAATATCACCTCTTGGTCTATAGATAATGCTAGTTTCTATGGGATAAACTTTGAGGCAGTGGAGGCTTTAACTTAATGTCAAGAACTATACCATCTTCGATTATAAACACTTTAGATGATGAAGTAGTTCGTCCCTTTTTCGCTGTAGAGTTGAACTTTGATAATGACCCACTAAGGTTATGGACAGGTCTAGGTGAATTAAGCTACGACTCTAAAGTTTGGACAGGTGCTGGTGATCTTATAGCTATATCATCAGTAGAGGAAACGTCAGAGACCGCCGCTAAAGGCGCTAGTATAACTATAACAGGAATACCCTCAGCAGTATTAGCTTTAGCTCTGACCACACCCTACCAAGGCAGAACCTGTAGAATATACTTTGGTATGCTCGATAGTAGTGATGCAGTTATTGACTTATTTGAGATGTTCTCTGGGTACATGGATCAGATGAGTATAAATGAGTCATCTTCCACAGGTACAATACAAGTCACTGCTGAGAATAAGTTAATTGACCTAGAGAGGGCTAGAACAGCTAGGTTTACTTCCGCATACCAAAGGTCAAGGAATATCTCAGGGGCCTCCTCCGACAAAGGGTTTGATTTCGTTAATGACTTACAAGACCAGAAATTGCCTTGGGGCAGAAGTGCAGATACTTAGGGGGCTTAACTAATGTCATGGTTATCTAAAGCAACTGGTATTGATATTGACCTTTTAGACAAGGATGCTAATATTGGAGCTGCTATTACCGCAGCAGTTACTTTCGGCGTTACCTATCTTGTTACGGGGGGTAATGTTGTAGCTGCGGGGAAGGCTGCTGGTAAGGCTTATTTACTTAGTCTCGGAACATATTCTTTAAATGAAGCATTAGCACCAAAATCTGAGTTAGAGGGTAGCAATCAAGGGTATCTAGTTACTCAGAGGGGTTCTCAGTTACCTCACCAGATCATATACGGTAAGACGAGGATTGCAGGTGGTGTTGTCTTTGATGGTTTGCCAAACGGCACTAACCAGTACCTACATAGGGTTATAGCTTTTGCTGGACATGAGATAGAAGACTTCGAGACGATCTATTTTAACGATGAGCCTATAACTATAAACGGTAGTAATTTAGTCACTGGACCTTCTAGGTTTAATGGAAAGGCTTATGTTGTAAAGAAGACTGGCGCACCTAACCAATCTGCGGTAAGCTCTTCCGATGTTGGTAATGTCCCTTTCCCTATTAAGTGGGACTCTAACTGTAAGTTGGTCGCTACGGCATACTTGTATGTGGTAATGGAGTATGACGCTGATGCTTATGTTGACGGCATCCCTGAAATAACTGCTGTTATTAAGGGTAAGAAAGTCTATGACCCAAGGTCAGGATCAACGGCTTGGTCTGATAACACTGCCTTGTGTTTAAGGGATTACCTAACCTCTGGTAAGGGAAACAGCGACACTACTATTTACAACTATGGCTTAAGTGAAGACATTGATAATATTGATGACACTATTGTAAGCACTGCTGCCAATGTGTGTGACCACCTCAACTACCCTACGCTATCGGGTGGCACTAGGTTTTCTACTAATGGGGCCTTCACAACCGCAAGTACCCCATACGATAATATAAATAACTTGCTATCTTCTATGGGTGGTATGTTGTGGTATGCACAAGGTAAGTGGAGAATGAAACCTGCTTACTATACAAGTCCTGTGTTGGACCTCACTGAGGATGATCTCCGGTCAGATATTAGTGTTTCTACTAGACACTCACGTCGAGATAACTTTAATGTCGTTAAAGGTTCGTTCAGAGGTCCAGAGAGCGACTATCAAGTCTCAGACTTCCCTCAAGTCCCTATACTAGGGTCTTCGACTTACAATGACTTCTTAGAGGTAGATGGGGGGCAAGAGAGTGTTGTAGACCTGCAACTGCCTTTCACTGACAACACAACAGAAGCGAGACGTATCGCTCGCATTATGCTAGAACGTAACAGACAGCAGGTTACAGTACAAGCCTCTTTTGGTTTAAGAGCTTTGCAAGTACAAGTTGGAGATATAATACGCTTCACTAATACTAGATTTGGTTGGACTAATAAAGAGTTTGAGGTAGAGTCGTGGAACTTTGGTCTTGTCGGTGAGTACGATTTACAAATAGACATGACCCTAAAAGAGATTAGCTCTTCCGTGTTTGATGAGGTGTCTGATGGTGCGGTCTATGAAAGTGACAACACAGAACTACCAGACCCTACTTACGTACCACCTGTAGGGTTCGCTACTACTCAAGAATTGAGGGAAGTAAACGAACAAGTCTTTGGCGTGATAACTGTAAACCTCACAACAAGTGATCCTTACTTTAGAGCCTTTGAGTCTGAATACAAGAAGACGACTGATAGTGACTATATCACTGTAGGTAATAGCCTAAGCAACTTTGAGATACTTGCGCTCCAAGAT
>Ga0208668_1000304_pt1 | contig 13148 bp, 10 predicted proteins | sample 18_taG_FD_184093 | JGI IMG/M metagenome (GOLD analysis project Ga0208668, IMG submission 184093) | Marine viral communities from the Subarctic Pacific Ocean - 18_ETSP_OMZAT15316 metaG (SPAdes) (version 2) | ecosystem: Environmental > Aquatic > Marine > Oceanic | place: Pacific Ocean | collected...
GAGCGGCGGCAGGCCTTGACATTCAAAGAGCACCAGGCGCTTCTCGCGTGAGAATTGGTGGTTTTGATCGCTCAAGTCAAACATACATGGCCAATCCCTACGGTATTGAAGAAGCAATTGCCATGCTAGACATTCAAGACAGTCAATATCCCGGCGGTGAAGAAGCTCGTATGGCCAAAAAGGTTGCAAGAGCGGTCAAGCTTGCACGAGAGAAGCGAGCAGCTGATCTTTTGTTTGGAACGACTAATTTCTCAGACAATAATTGCACCGCTGAATTTGGCGGAAAATGGAATGTTGCTGGGGCTGAGCCTTTGTCTGATTTGCATGAGCTTAAAGATACCGTATTTGCGGCCGCTCATGGTATCAATCCCGACTCATTGGTAATGGGTCGTGAAGTGTTTCGCCAGCTTGCACGCAATCCCGAGGTTCGTGGATATGTTGGAAGCTCATCGGCAGGTATCGCAAGCGGTAATCGCATCTTAAATGATGAGGCGGTTCTTGAGGTACTTCGTGATGTTCTTGGTATTCCAAATGTCTATATTGGACAAGCTCGACAAGATACCGCCGTACCAGGTGCGACCGCTAATGAGAGTTATATTTGGACAGGTGACAGCTTGTTTATGGGTATCCTTCATGGATCGGATGCTATTGTACAAAAGAGCGGTAACGTTAAAGGGATGCCAGTGGCAGCTCTTAATCTTCAATATCAGCCAATTGAATCGGGCCAATGGGACTCTAATGACGGTATAAGAAGATATGTATGGGCAGAGGAAATTAACGTATTCCATGCCGTTGATTCAACACTAGGCTACATCATTACAGACTGTTTATAAGATGACTTGTCAATGTGGCCAAGCTCTTCTCTTAGCTGAGAAAGACGCAGATAAAGAGGCGATTGAAGACTTGACTAGACAAGCCAAGTCTCAAAGCGGGCCTATGGCCACATTGACAAGAGCAAGACGTGATCAACTTAAGGCTGAAGTCTCAGCTGAGACAGCATTTAAGAAAACAATTAAAGCCGCGAACTCTTCACTATTGAAGACCATTAAAGCGGCCTCACAATCTGCACTCATTTGGTCAATACAAAGTTACGATGATGAGCAGTTGGTTAAGTTTATTTTAGAGAGTGGGTATGGGCTTGCAGTTGATGAGTACATAGACCAAGCAGATAAAATAAGACAAACAGTCAAGCGAACATTTAAAGCGATTGATCCCGACTTTGACTTTGGCGAAGTAGGCAACCAACTTGATGCTATTCAGTCAGTCAGTGCACAAGCTGTATTTGATGAAGTCATCTTGCCCGATGTTAAGCAAAGCATCAACCAAGGAGTTCGAGACTTAATGGCGGATGTACCTGTTGAAATAGTAGTCAGCAATTTACAAGCTAGGCTTGAAAGGTCTGAAGATCGACAGATCACCGAAGTCAAAACAAGGATATCTCAATTTGGAAGAGGTATCACCTCAGCGACAGCCGAGGCGGCGGGCCTTGATCACTATCTATACACAGGCCCAAAAGATGGAATCACTCGGCCATTCTGTCGAGCATTGATAAGCTTAGTAGTAGATCAAAAGCAAATGAACAAGTTGAACAATGGGCAAGGTTTGGCGGTGATCACTGGAGGCGGTGGCTATAACTGTCGGCACTCTTGGAGTCCTGTGACTGAAGGATTCATGGAGGCCGCTCAACTAACTAAAGCTACTCAGTCAGACATAAGCAAAGCGAATAGAGGAGCAAAGCGCAAATGAGAAAAGCAATAACAGGCCAAGATTATTTGTTTGAGTGGAGTGCGCCAAGTCCTCTAAGCGCTGATCCAACTTTGGAAGTAACAGGCGGAGTAGGTGCATATAATGTCACCATGACTCAAAGCCGAAGTGATGTGACAGTCTCTTCAATCGCTACTGACAGAAGAACATTAACACTTAATGCAAGCACTACCGCTCTTCATAGAGATCAAGCTAAAGCAAGCTTAGTAACTAATGGTGATACATGGTTTTCAGTCACCATATCAAGAGTGGTTGGCACAACTGCGATACTAGCCGAGCCCTTACCAAGAGAGATTGACTTAAGCACTTCAGCCACTCTTGTATTCTCGATGTATTATGCAACTGTCACAAGTGTCCTAGTCACTGGCGTTAATGGATATTACCCATATACAATCACCTTCTCCGCTGATCTTGGAAGTCAAAACCATATCAAGCTAGAGAAAGGCCTAATCAAGGTTACTCCAAGACCTTTTGACACTGGCCTTGATCATGATGAGCTGGCTGGTACATTTGCCAACCTAGCCGACATGATTCCAAGAAGACAAAGCGACTTCAAAGCACAGATTAAAGCTAGCCTTGAAGAGATCGCTTTATATATTAGAGACAAAGTGAGCGCCAATAGTATCACTGAAGATGAAGTATTTAATGCTGAGACTTTTAAGCTTGCTCATATGTATTGCGCAGCTGCTCGAATCTATGAGTTGAGTCTACAACTTGATACCGCTGACACTATGAGAAACCGTTGTCATGAGCTTCTTGATAGTGCTTTGTCAGGAGTCGCTTTGGACTTGGACGGTGATGGCATAGTTGATGCAGGAGAGGAGAACTTGAGCAAGATTGGCGGATCAAGTCGTGACTTTCGAGCTAGTTGGCGAACTTATAGCAAGAGCTCAAATGATTCTTTCTTCACTCCAGCTAGAGGAATGAGGCATTAACAATGGCGGCCAATGTAAAACTTAATCTACCGAGAAGCTTATGGACGGCTAAGGATAGCGCTCGCCTTGCTTTAAATACGCTTGCTCAGATTAAGATCAGAACAGGCAAAGGCGTTGATGCAAATGGTCAACTGTTTAAAGACTACTCGACTAGTCCCATATACGTTCCACTTAAAGGCGCTCGATTAAAACCAAAAGGTGGTCGTAAGTCACGAACTAAGAAGAGCATTTATTACGCTAAAGGGTATGCACAGTATAAAGAAGAGAGTAGGAAAAGAGGTGGCGGTGGTGAGTCTGCAAGCGTTGACCTGGTGCTAAGTGGAAATATGCTGAATAACTTTGTAGTAAAAGAGGCGACCGCCAACGGCTTTAAGATTGGCTTAACTGAACACGCTCAATATGGTTATGAGGTCAATGAATATCGGGAGTTCATAGGACTTACTCAAGGCGAGGTTGATATACTAGTCAAGAGCGTTCAGATTGATCTAAGGAATAAGTTAAAATGAGTCAAGGTACTTTCAAAGCACTTGAATATTTAGAAGACCTAGTCCAAGGAATCACGCCAAAGACAGACTCTCACCATGGCTTTGTTGCTGTCAATCGTGGTGGTGGTTTAACAGTCCGACTTGATGACCGGCCAAACTCAACACGATACTTTGAGTTGAGGGTTGATGGGCTTGCTCAAGATGATGGCATGGCAGGGTTGAGCGGTCGCAAGCGAGCAAGAATACTTTGTCGAGTGAAGTATGATATTCCTCAAGATGATGGCTTCCTTTTGCGCTTGATGAATGAAGATAATTCTAGTCTTATCAACACTCTCAAAGGGCCACAGTATTCGCTTGTTACTACTGGCATAGTTAGCTTGATTCCAGGTCAAGCGAGCATTGAATCAATCCTGGATTCTCAAGGTGATAGGCTTGGTTTTGTGCTAATCCTACCCTTTGATCTTTTATATTTGGAGGCTTAAATGGCTGTTACACATCGATCACTTTCTATTGCTACTGAGTCAAGCTTTGGTAGTCTTGACGCTTCAACAGGTTTACCAGCTCAAGGCGGTTTGTCTTTCACTTCTATCCCCTGCGAGCGTGATCCTATTGTTATCGCTGGTGAACCCATTGTGAGTGAGCGCAATGATGCAAGAGATGGTTCTTACTTTGTACCAAGTGAACCCGATACTGTTTGGAGTGGTGGAAGTCGAGTGAGAAGACGTACAGGTCAAATTGTCTGTCGAGTTGACTTGACCACCGTTGGAACTGCAAGCGCTGATTATTCAGCCAACTACCTTGGCCGCCTTCTTGGAGCTGGCTTCAAAACCAAGATCCCAAGTGTAGCTTCTGACTCTGTCACAGCTGTTGATGTCAATTCATATACACCAACAAGCGGGCCCGCTATTGCTGACATTGGAACGTTAATAAGCACAACGCTTAACGGCCGAGCGGAATACAGCGCAATGACTGACAATGATGACGGTGGTGATGTTAAGATGTCACCAGCTTTAAGCGCCACTGGTTACACAGCGGTTAGAGGTCTTCAAACTTGGTACACTCCAAGCCGAACTTCAACAGGTGACTTTGAGAGTTCCGTTGCTTTTAGAATTGAAGGCGTTGACTTCTTAACTCTTGCTTATGGTTGCGTTCTTGAGTCTATGAATATCACCCTAGACAATGGACGATTGATGGCGGAGTTCACCTATCAAGCGGCTTACATCACCGATGATCACGCAAGCGCAACAGGGCCAGTTGAGCCCGCCTACAATAGCGGAGCAGCTCCATTGTTTAGAGGTGCTTACGTTGTGGTTAGTTCAACCGCTCCATCAAGCTTAACAAATGCAACTTCAGCGGATGCTCTTGGTCGTATCGATCTTGATGCTGAAGACTTTAGTTTGACATACACTAACACGCTCACACCGTTGAGCCATTCAAACTCTATTCTTGCCATGTCAGGAATGGAGATCAGTGATGTGAGTGTAGAGTTGAGCCTAACTCTTTCGACTGTAAACACTACGATCAAAGATGACTTCTTCAATCGCTTAGTTCGTCAAGTCTTGGTTGGTACAGGCCCACAAGGGGACGGCCAAGGTTGTGCAATTATGTTGCCCGCTGGTATGTTAACCGTTGATCCTAACGTGTATGATGTGAGCGGTAATGATATTGTAAGACAGCAATTGACCTATCAGCAATCACGATATGCTGGCGACTTCTCAACAGTAGCTTATGAGGCAAACGCTGGTAACTCTCCATTTAGAATTGGACTAGGAATCTGACATGGCTTTAAACTTCCTCACATCATCTGAACTATTTCTAGAAGTGGTGATCACTTGTGACACGTCAATCAAAGCGACTGATAAAGAAAGAAGTGCATATCTTTCGAGTGGTGATCTTGATGACCTTGGTGAGATTGGTGTTGATGCAACTAAGTTCAAACTTAAAGCATTGTCACCCTCCGAGCGTGAGGAAGCTGAAGTCAAAGCGGGCGCTTATACAAGAAGCGAACTTGGAAGACTCCTTTGGGTTGAAGCACCAAACGAAACTAAAGAGCGGGCTCGATGGCACCACGCTTTAACAGATGATGAGCGTCAAGCCATGAGCGATTATCAAGCCTATCTATCAAGAGTATATATTGAGATGGTGAGAGCAAGCTTGATTATGATCAATGATGAAGAGGCCACCGTTGACGCTGTTAATAATATCAGACCTGACTCTTTTAGAGTTCAAGCGATTAGTGAGCTAGTCATGCATATCCAACGGATAAGCCTTTTGGGCATTGAGGGAAAATAGCACTTGCGTCTTCAGTTTGGCTTAGTCACTCAAGAGGGCGCACTTGGTCGTGTGAACAGTGCCAAGCGAAACAAGGACTTAGACGATTAAGAGGTAATTGTGGCGGGCCTTTTATTCGTGGTCTTCCACAAGTTCAAGAAGATGACCAAGGTTTATATGTACCAGGTTATCGAGTCGCGCCCGACTGTGGTGAAGCGTACTCTGATTATAAGATTAGATCTTGTCCTGTCGCTTCATCGAATAAGCTAGCAAGTATAGTTCAAGCGTATCATCGACATAGAGCAGGCTTGGCAAAGATAGGCGATACCTATCCTTCTCCATCATGCGCATTACTTGAGGCCGTTGATGTGATACACTCTCAAACTGAAGAAGCGCAATATAGAGCGCAAGAGCGAGCAATGAAAGAGGCAAAGAATGGCTGATAACCAAATCGAGATTGATGTCGTCTTAAATGCTGATCAAGCTGAAGAAGGTTTTGAAAAACTAGAAAAAGGTTCTGAAGCTGTTGGGGAATCATTTGGGAGTATGGGCAAAGCGGTTTCTTCTCTTGGAGGTGAGGCCAATCAAGCTTTAGGTACTGTAGGAGAATCATTGGGCGGTGTGGTTGACGGTTTTGGCAACCTTGCAAGCGCTGCTAAAACAGGAGAGATGAGCTTTTCAGCACTTGCGGGCCCAATAGGAGTGGCAGTAGTTGCCCTTTTTGAGCTTGTTCAAGCGTTTAAAGAATATTCAAGCGAAGTCGATGGAGCAAGTATTAAAGTTGAAGCTTATCAGGCGGCCGCTGGTGAGTTGACTTCAATCATTGAACAGCTTAGTGATGCACAAGTAAAACTCAATAAGGCTGATATTGAAGCCTTGAGAATACAATCACAAAGAGCGCAAGCACTTACAGAAGAAGGCCAACTTCTTAATGAAAAGGGCGCTACTTTAAGGGCTGAAATTGCACTTCAACAAGACTCTATAAAAGAGCTTGAAAAGAAAACAAAATCAGAGAGCACTCTTTATGCTCAACGTGTGTATTTTGAGTCTATTATTTATGCAAAGCGAAAAGACATTGCTAAACTTGAATCAAAGCTAGCACCAATCACAGCTAAAGCGGATAGTTTGGCCGTTAAAGGAGCACAAGAAAGACTCAAACTTACTGAAGCTGTTGACGATAAATTAAAAGACTCTCCTGAAGCTAGAAAGAAAGTAGCCGAACTTGAGGCTAAACTGTTAGCACAAGCAAGGGTTGGAGAGCTTCAAGCAACAAAGGACACTGTTGCTAGTCAGATCGAAATTGCTAGGCTTGGTAGTCTTCAAAAGATAAGAGAAATCAACGCTATTGAAGACATAAGCCAAAAGGTTAGAAATCGATCTGTAATTGGAGAAGAAAAAAGGCTTCAAGCTGAAATCACCAAAATCAGAAAAGGTAACAGCGTAAAAGGTGGAGCAGGTAACACGCAAAGAATAGCAATAGAGAGACAGACACAAGCTGAACTGAAAGTAATTAGAGAGCTCGGTTATCAACAACTTTCGCTTGAGGGCGTCGAGGTTCAAGATCTTCTTGAGATGAGATATCAAGACGAACTTAAGCAAGCGAAAGACAACCAGAACTTAAAGCTCATTGCAGAGATGCGCTATCAAAACGCATTAACTAAGATTCAAACTGATAAAGAGAAGCAAGATGAGCAGTTAAGGCTTCAAGATGAGCAGGCTGAACAAGATCAACAACAGCGACTAGCTAAACAGCGCCAAAGCTTCATCGAGTCAACAATGGCGTTTGACGCTCAAAGGATAGAAGATCAAACAACTAGAGAACTTGCCTTGCTCGATATACGCTATCAAAAAGAATTTGGTATGGCGGAGTATACTGAAGAGCAAATCACTGAGCTTCAACGTAGACAAGCGCTTGAACGTCAAGACATCTTAGACCAGTCGCTTAATGCGAGCATTGAAAAGATGAAGGGGATGGCTGAAGACCTGGCTAAGACTAGCACAAGCGCTATCTATCAAAGCTTAGTTGATGCAGGTCAATTCGATCTTCAGTTTGAAGAGTTGAAATATAGTCTTGAGGAGAATGTTGGTAGAGCAAGAGAAGAGATGATCAACGCTCAAGCTTCAAATGACATTCAACTAGTCAGACAAAAAGAAGAAGAGATCACAAACATCACCAAAGATTACGAGACACAACGCCAACAGATTAGGGCTCAACAATCTCAAGCCATGCCTTTAATGTTTGGGCAGATCTTGAAGGGTCTTGGCCAAGAGGCCGCTGTTGAATCGATGATGGAAACCGCCAAAGGGATTAGTGCCTTATTCACAGCGCCAGCTTTGGCGGGCAATCACTTTGCGGCCGCTGGTGTCTTTGCAGGTGCGGCCGCCTTAGCTGGTGCGGCGGGTGCAGGTCTGACAAATAGCGCTAATACTGCCATATCAAGAGCGGGCCGAGGTGGTGGCGGTGGCGGTGCATTATCTCCCCTTGGAAGTCCACAAACTGCACCAAGTCCACAGCGTGAAGAAGCTGAGACTAGCTCAATGGTTTTCAATATCAACTTCGGTGGCGCTGTTATATACGATACACAAAGAGCAGCTGAACAAGCCATGGCTGACAGAATCACAACGCTCCAAAATACACGAAGACGTGGCGCTCCAAGGAGGTCTTTCTAATGCCTTTAAATAATCCCGCTCCACAATTCGGATTACTCACAGCTTGGGATATGACAGGCCAAAGCGGCGTGACTGTATTTTCAAGATCAGGTGGCTCAAGTGTAAGCTTGCCAACATATGCAAGCGGTCAAGGTCTATATGAAGATACGCTCTTCTTCTTGAACGGACGTGGCTCGGATGCATCATTCAACGCTGATTATCAACTAAGCTTGGCCTTGTTCGGTTCATCCTGGTCAATGTTGATTAATGAAGATGATAAGATTCAGATCAGTTCAAGCGTTGACTTTGAGATCACCTTAACAGGCTCAAATGATGCTCTTGGTTTTGGTTCATCAACGGTCAATGCTTCTTTGGTCGGTTCGGATTATATAGCTACCGCTCCCAATGATTGGACAAGAGGCCTCATAGATCTTGATGATGTTACATATAGAATAGATGAAACAGGCGGAGCGGGAACATTCAACTTCCCATCTATTAAAAGTGATGTTCAAGACGTGACCACTTTTATGAGAACAGGGAGTCAAGGTGATGGTGATGACTTCAGCTTGTCATCATTGCAAGCGCTTGATAATACCGCTCAAGGCTCAACAAATATTAATTGGTCAATCACTGATGATGGTTATACTCAATGCAGATATGAGACAAGCGATGGCGCTATCACTTGGAGCTCAAGCACCATAAGAAATCTACTTGGCTTTACAGGTGAAGAGTCACCAGTGGCGGACGGTACTCATGAAAGACTCACATCAACTCATAAGAATCATGGTGTGTTGATTCCATCAAGGCCTTATCAATCCCTTCATTTAAGAGTGAATAATGTAGGGCAAAATAGAAGGAAGATCGGTGGCGGTTATGTCTCAAACTTTATTGGCTCTTATGTAACTTCAGTTTTAACTTTTGATCTTGATGCTCTTCTTGACCAAGTGGATGACTATCGACACTTTGCAAACAAGCTTCTTCCATTGGTCGCACCAGGTGAACGAATAAACTTTTATCAAGATTGGGGAGACTCAAGAAGAGCGCTTATCACTTCAGATATTGCAGGAACTCAAGAGGCTTATGATCTACTCTATACTTCTGAAGATAATGGAAGCTATGGAAGAGTAAGAGGCTCTTTGACAAATGCAGATTATGATCTAGCATATCCTTCTCGATTAAGAAGAAGAGTTCCTGTGAGTGTGGAGATTGAACACCTATGAGTAATTCATACACATCACCGCCCGCCTTGGTTGACCCTGCAAGAGTGACAGCCTCACAAACATTAAGAGCCACCGAGATCGCTAGACTTGGAGATCTGCAAAACTATTGCTTCGGTGTCGGTGGTAGTGGCGATGTGATCAATCAAGCTTGGGATGCTGAAGTGTTCAGAGTAGACACCACAACGTTAACAGATGTATGTGAGTGGTATATCCCAAGGCCGAGTAATGAGCATAACACTTTCAAGTTCAGAGTAGCCTCGCATACTACGGTAGCCACTGGTAAAATTGGCGTTAAGATCACCTTCCCTTTGTCGGGAAATACCTACTCCACAACTGCAACAGTGACAGATTCAACTAGGTTCGCCACTGCATTTGATGAGATGACTGTCAATGTCACCGCTTCAGAGAATGAACTATTTTGCAAATGCACTCTTCAAGTCTTTGTCGTTTCGGGATATGTTGAGCTTGCTCTAGTTGAAGGCCGTTGGAGTCCATTAAGTTCACCACTTTCAGCGGGTTCACTTGGTCAAGGTTCAGACTCATTTGTCCCTCAAGGCGTTAACCGTTTGGCCGCTGATCTTCCTTTGTCTGCTCGCTTTGGCGTTAACACGCTAAACAATATCACGACACTGAGAAAGCGAGGCCGGACTTTGTTTCAATGGTCGGGCGCTTTCACATCAAAGACAGGAAACAATCCAGCCAAAGGCCTAGGCTTATTCGATCCTCAATCAATGTATTCAATCGTAGCTTTATATAGTGGCATGAATCAGCTGACTGATCTTGATGTTGATATATTCATCAACGTTGAGAACTATGTAAGCGGGACAGTTTACCTTGATGTATTTGGCCATCGCTTAACTATAGCGGTCAATGGTTGGAATAGTTATGGCGTAACGTTAAGAGCTCAAGAGCTGACTCAAAGCAATGAGTTTAAGCTGTCAGTTTATAGAGTGGGACTTGAAGCGACCTCTAACAATAGCAGTGTATTATTAAGTCAAGATAACTTGATCACAAGTAGTCCTGTTTATATCAAAGGCTTATCGATCATAGGAGTTTAAATGCTAATACCGACAGGATATGCAAAGCTTCCAAGTGTTGATGGTTGCTATAATAATCAAGTTTTGTTTGGTGGTACTGTTAGCCAGTTGTCAAGCGCTATATCACAGCTATCAAACTGTAAGTTCTTAAACCAAGCTCACTATCATCTTGGCCAACAAGTCAAGCCTGCTATAGGTGGCATGATTGGCTTTGGTGTCGGGCCAAGTGGCAGCGTTAAAACAAATAGGATATATAACTTTCTATATCAAACTTCACCGCTCTCAAGTCACCTCGCTTTGATCATTCAATATAGAGCAAGTAACTTTGAATCAACCACTGTCTTCATTGACGTTGATCTTAGAGCGACAGGATCAAACAGCTACACTGGCACTATGCTTGATTATGGTATTCGCTTTGAAGAAGGCATTGATCTTGAACATGATAGTGACAATCTAAGTCAAGCTTTCACAGGTGGCGAGCTAGTCAGCGCACCAACTAACACAACGGCCGAACCGCCAAGACCGCTTTATGTACCAAGTGCAAACCGAGGTGAGCTTGTCAATCTAGTCATAGAGACAAGTCAAGCCTTGATCGCTACTGTCCATATATATGACTTACTAATTCCACAGGTGACACCATGACAATCTCAAGAGAACATGGCAGGCGGGTCTTTGCCTTACAAGTGGCGGGCCTTGAATATCGCTTTCATAGCACCACGCCACCTTCAACAACCAATCTTGATTCAACAGTGGCCACAACTATCAACTATGTTGACAGAGAAGGCATTATCTCAGTGGGCGCTTTCTCAGCGTCCATTGATCCAAGTGGTGGAGTAGGTCAATACTCGCCTTTGAGTGTTACACTACAGATTGATAAACGAGCGGATGGCGGAGATCCTGGTGTGACCTTTGGCAGATGTGGCATAAGGAGCGCCACGACTAAAGCACAACTAACAGAAAGCATAAATCGAAGTGATGTCATTATCAAAGTTGATACTGATCTAACAAGCCTATCCTATCCTCGATTGATGCATATTGGCGGTGAGACTTTACGCATAGCAAGCGCCATATCAACTCGAATATTTGCGACTAGTGGAAGAGGTGTCGGTGGCACTACTCCACAAGGTCACTCGATAGATCTTGAAGGCTCAATTGTTCCTGAAGTCACCACTGAAATCACTACATTTAGAGGACGTAAAGCTAAGCTGTTTGGCGCTCATCAATATCCTGATGGATCAGTCAGTGATTATGTTGAGGTGATGAATGGCTTTATCGAGCAAAGTCCAACCATAGAAGAAGGTGATACCATCTCTCTTTCTATCGTGCCATTGACAGCATTGATTGATACTGATCTTACTGACAAGATTAATCAAACAAGGTTGCTTCAAGGATATCATTACTTCGATGGTCGATATGGTAGCATCTTAGAATACGCTTTGGCATTGAACTTTGATGAGTATCGTAACCCACCAATACTCACAACGGACACCACAGCTTCAATCACTGCTAGTCTCTTCCAAACTACTGTTGAGACTAACCGAGGTTATGAGAATCTGCTTGATGACTTTGATACTTCATTGGCGGCTGGATCTGCTAAAGATGACTTTATACATGAGCATCCAAGATATCCAAGATTAAGAAGGTCGCAGGATGACAGGCTAGAGAATGACTCAGTTTATGCGACTACGACCACTTATAATTCAAGCCTACCCGGTTATGTGATCAACGCTGACTCTTCACCAACTGACGCTTTAACAGCTGGTGAGATTACCGCTACTGATCAGTTCATCGTTAACGTTCCAAGGACTGAGATCAAACGTCATAGCCTTGGAAGTGCTGAAGTGAAGCAATGGCCAAATGTAATCAATGATGTTTTAGAGTCAAGCGGGCCTAGCAATACTCAAGGTGCTAGCGGTGGCTTTGCTCGATGGCGAATCAATGCAGACAATGTTTTAAGAGTCAGCAAACTAAGCGCTTCACCCTTTGCCGCTGAATTAAAACTCTGGTCACACTCATATCAATTCCGTTTACAGAGTCAAGCCGAGGCCGCCAATGGAGGCAGGCGAGCTAGACACTGGAATGATAGTGGAACTACGTTGGAGCTTGATGATCTTTCAAGATTATCATATCCCCTTGATATTGGTAATGAGTCAGACCCATACCTTGACTCACCAAGACAAGGCGGTATTGGCTTATATAAAATGATAAGAAGTCATAGGCGGAGGGTTAACGCTTCATATCAACTCAGAGACATAGCTAAGGCATATTACCAATTGTATGAAAGCGTGATTTTAGTTGAGGGTTCACTTGGCTTACCAACTTCAGCAACAGCAAATATAAACTATGATGTCATCATCATGTATTATGATCGATCAACCGAGACAACTAAACGCCAAACGTTCAAGGTCACTCATGAAACAACGGCTACCTTTGGCGGTAGTGATGTTGGTATTCTCCTGCATGTTGATGATCAAAGCGACTTTCCACAGCTTGTCAGCTTTGCAGATTGGACAGACTCAGAGAGAGTATTAATATTCAGAGGATCATCATTCATTGAGGAAAGACCTGGCCAAGCTTTGCTTAAGCTACTTGAAAGCGGGGGCGGTGATCAGATCAATGGAACTTATGACACTCTTGGCCTTGGCTTAAACATCAACTCGGCTGACATTGATGAAGAGAGTTTCTTGGCAATGGATACTGCTTGTCCTTTTCTATTGTCTGATCAATTCGCCGGCGATGGTTCAGACCTTAAGGGCATCTTTGACAATCTATTGAAGCTTATGGGAG
>Ga0208668_1000309_pt1 | contig 13066 bp, 21 predicted proteins | sample 18_taG_FD_184093 | JGI IMG/M metagenome (GOLD analysis project Ga0208668, IMG submission 184093) | Marine viral communities from the Subarctic Pacific Ocean - 18_ETSP_OMZAT15316 metaG (SPAdes) (version 2) | ecosystem: Environmental > Aquatic > Marine > Oceanic | place: Pacific Ocean | collected...
AATGGGATGGCAGTAAAATATTTAAAGTATCTACTGAAGCATTCGAGGATAGCAATTTCCACAGTTTTAATGAAAAGTTTAATGACTTGTGGGATACAGAAGAAAGAAATAATGATGAACGACTAAAGATAATTAAATCATAATACAGCATTGAAGGGCGTAGGGATTAATTTCCTTACGCCCTTTTTTTTTGGCCTAAATTTATTCTGATTCGTTCTTTTTATATTATAAGATTTTAACGACATGAATTTTTTTAGATCCAAAAATTTTTTTGATGATAACAAATCACTGTCGAGACTATTGCCTGTTGTTGTCGAGACTATTGCTCATCTAATTATAAAAAAAAATGATGATAATAAACTTGCTGTCGAGACTATTGCCCGTTTGCCCTTGTTTTCTGCCATAAATTAGGGGTTGTAACTTTGTTTAAAATGACTATATTCAACAATGTTATTAGTTCTTTTTGACTAATGCTCTTTAAACTGTGAATATGTACCTAATAATCTCGGCTACTGTCGAGACTATTGCTCGTTTGATGGGCGAGTATTAATCCGTGTCTGTACCATCAATGCAGATGCATGTCATAAGAGGTAAAACAATGGCAAAAAAAGTAGTAAAAACTGATCAGCCGATAGAATTACCTGCAATGAATATAGTAGATGCAGAGATTTTTCTAGTTGGTGACAGTTCTCTGATTTCTCATAAATGGTCTGAGAAGTCCAAAAAAGAGATCAGAGATAAACAACAAAAGAAAGCGAAGACTGCGAAGGATATAAGAAATCCAGAGGCAGAATTTAAAGACTCTCTCTACCACATTGAAGGTGGTGGATATGGTTTTCCAGCGGTAGCTTTCAAGGCGGCAGCAGTTAATGCATGTAGCCACGTTGACGGAATAACTAAAGTTCATGCACGAGGTGCTTTCCACATCATGTGTGAGTTAGTTACAATCGAAGGTGACGAACCTGTTCAAAGAGAGGACATGGTTCGTGTCGGTATGGGAGTTGCCGATCTTCGGTATAGGGGAGAGTTTAAGAAATGGCATTGCAAAGTACCAATTTGCTTTAATGCGAATGTTCTTTCACTCGAACAAATAACAAACATCTTTGATACTGCCGGTTTCTCCACAGGTGTTGGAGAATGGCGACCTCAAAAGAATGGTGACTATGGCATGTTCCATGTTGCCAGAGGCGAAGATGAAGAAAAATTGAGGGAGGCAGCTTAATACATGCCGACTAAAATAAAACACTACTACAGAGATGGTTATAGACCGGCTCTGGATCCCCAAGTTGTTGGAGATGAGCTTCAGCGAATTGAGGAAAAATACAATGGAGAAGATCCTCATCACATTGTTAAAGAGGCAGAATCCAAAAAATCTCCCATTCATAATGCTTTTGAGTGGGATAATACTGTTGCGGGTCATAGCTGGAGACTTCAACAAGCCAGACTTTTAATAAGGGCTGTTGTTCACGACAGAGAAGATCCAAAGACAGGTAAGATGTTGAGGGCAGTGCCATCCTATGTTAATGTTAAAACAGAGGAAGGTTCTCGTTATGTCTCTATAGCGAAAGTTTTGTCCAATGATGAACTTAGAAATCAAGTTTATGATAGGGCCAAAGCCGAGCTTAAACAATGGATGATAAGATACCAAGACTATAAACAGTTCTTGGGTGTCTTTAAGGCAGCAGAAAAAATTGATTCTGACTTCTTCTCCTATCTACAAGATGGTCATTTTGATGGTCAGGATGATCATCCTAGTGCATAAACAAAGAAGGGGGTTTCTTACCCCCTTTTACAACATGAAAGAAAGGTTAATTATGTTTCTTTTTTTAAAGAAATCTTATAGATTTATAATGTCTAAGAATAAAATGAAATGGGTATGGTTAAAGATGTACCATGACTCAAAGTAAGGAACTACAAAAACTATCGAAAGAATTATTTGGTAATCCAGAGGATCCAAATCCTAATAACTGGATAATCCCATTGGCTGAATACCTAGGGATAACAAGACAAGCTGTTTATTTGTGGATAGGGAATAAAAGAAAGATTCCCCAAGTTGTCATAATGGCATTAACTATGAAGAGACAGTTGGATAGGATTCCAGATAGATGGAAACGTGCTGTAGGCTAGACGTAATAGTCCATTGTGTATTTAATTATACTACATGGTGGACTATTGTCTATTGGAACAATTAGAGAACAATTTAATTACATTTTTTTTAAAATAATACTTGTTTCCTATTCAACTCTGTTGTATAGGATGCATTGCTGAAAGCGATAGTGGTTGCAACTACTATCTCCCTCTGGCTGAATATGGTTTTGTCAGGGATCAAAGGCACATTTGGTAGGTTTAAATGGACAAATGTCTTGGTTTACTACTGGGTGGTTGGAAGTAGGGGTTACTACAAAAACTATTGCAATTAATGTAGGTGATCTGATACTTGAACGTTGGAGGTGAGTTCACGCAAAGCCTTCGAGGGTCAGCAATAAAAAGAACCAAAGTGAGTTAAGTAAGAGTAGAGGTTGGGATTAGTCCCTATAATCTTGTTACCCTCGGGTTAAAACGTATCACGTCTTCATACTCATGGTAGTAAAAGCAGCCATAACGCCTTATGGCACGGACTCCAATAAACGTGGAGATTGGTTGTTAGTAACGACATCATGGGGTAGTGCCACGCTACCCCATGTTTATTCTTTTAGGTACATATTCTAGGTTTTTTTCATGGCAGTTTTGGTAAGGCAGGCGAGGTGGGTTTCGTCAAGTTTTGGCAGTGTTCGGCACGTTGTGTTTTCTTTATGGTAAGGTCAGGCAGGTGCGTTGAGTTACGTTAAGGTGCGTTGAGTTACGTTGCGGTGAGGCAGGCAAGGTCAGTTCAGTTGAGGTGCATTGCGTTGAGGTGTGTTGCGTTATGGCAGGCATGGTTGGTAAAAATGCGGTTCGTTGAGGTTTGGTAAGTCGTGGTGCGTCCGGGCCAGTTTTGTTCTGGCAAGGCAGGCGAGTTTAGTGGTAAGTCGTGGTGCGTCCGGGCCAGTTTTGTTCTGGCAAGGCAGGCGAGTTTAGGTGAGCTTGGGTATGTTTTGTATTGCGTTGAGGTGAGTAGAGGTATATCGAGGTGAGTTATGTTTAGGTGGGTTGAGGCAGGCAAGTCTGGGTTCGTCGGGTTGGGTTCTGGTTCGTTATGGCTTGGTATGACAGGCGAGGTTAGGTGAGATTAGGTTTGTTAAGTCTAGATAAGGTATGGCAGGCTCGGTCTGTTGTGTTATGTTCTGTTGTGGTAGTGTTGGGTTAGGTATCGTAAGTCTGGGTTAGGCAGGCGAGTTTAGGTGAGTTAGGTTTTAGTATGTGTAAGTTAAGGTAAGGCAGGCTCGGTATGGCTATTAAGGTTCGTTGTGGTGTGGTGAGCTACAACTTAAAGTTCCTACCTTAATGATATATAGTATTCGTGATAAAAGGTAGGTGGTAGCCCTCGGATAAGCCGGGGGCTATTTCTTTTGAAGTCTGTGATATGATCGTTTGGCTTTGTTAAACCATTGATCGAGGGCCTTGAGTCCATCCCTTAAATTCTTCTTAAAGTTATTGTCCTTCGGGTTTGCTTTTGGTTCATATAGAAAATGGGGAAAATGTTTCTTTATCGCAATGAGATCAACTGATCTTCTCGCCCTTATGTCTCGCAGTATCTTGAATGATTCAGACAGTATCCATTCTGATTCCGATTCATTGCGTGAGGGGTTGGCACTAGGTTGTATGAATCCATCTGCTTTCTGCAAAAGTTTATCGTAATTGACGTGCGTGAAGGGAGTGCCGAATATCTTATAATATAATCTAGAATAATCATGCCCAGCTTTCGCCATGTTAAAGCTGATGATTCCCCTTTCTTCAAGGGCATCCAATGGATCACTAGCCTTGTCTGGATTGCCACCATTGACGATGATCATTCGTCTTATTTGGGATTCTGGTGTCCCCTTGTCACGAATTACCGGTTCCTTCCTTGGTCGTCCTCTCTTGCCTTTTGCCATCTTTTATAATGTTACCTTTCGTGTCATATTTCAAAGTGTATGAACCAAAACTTTCTTTAAAATGAAAGTGGTACACACCATCCTCAAACTTTAAAAAACGACCATCAGTTATGTTATGTTTCTTGGCAAAGGCTTGAGGGGTCATGCTGTCCTCATCTTCCCAACGTCTGTCTGTCAACCATCCTTGTACCCATTTAGGCGTATCCATGTAGTCTGGTATGTTATCGAAATAATCGTTATACTTATTTGCTAATTCTCCAGGAGTGAACTTCTCCTTTTCAAAGTTAATATGCTTAAAAGACTTCCAAGCTCCTTCCTTTCCTTTCTTATATCTTATATTAATCCAAAATTTTTCTTCAAATAATTTACGGTTATTAGTTTTATGGTTTATAGTTAATAGTTCATAGTTTATAGTTTGCTCATCTTCAGCTTTAGCTGAACTACTAGCTGAACTTCTCTTTGCTTCAGCACCTTTCCTTCCTTTTAGGATAGCACTTTCATGATTATGAAGAGCCTTATCAATAGCCTTATTACAGCCATCATTCCTTATTGCATTATCTTCTATGTATATCTTCTTTTTTCTTACCAGTTCATCCTTAATTAACTGATGATCCCAGTTAAATTTCTCAGTTAACACATTCCAAGTAATGTCCTCATCAAATAAATTATTGTTTGATGTATAGATATGGTCGCAAATTCTCCTATAAACTAATTCAGCAGGCCCAGATAGTAAACGACATCCATTCAGCATATCATCCGGGCAATATTGGATAAAAATCATTTTCTTCGTCATATTCCCTCACAGTATTTTAAAGCTCCTTGGCTTGGCTATGGTTCTCTTGCTTATCTTCCCCTCACTAGCCAAAGAATCTAACATCCTACCTATATTGGAAATTGATTTATTTTTCAAGGAATTTGACATCTCCCTATATGTAGGGGACATTTCATTCTTCTTGACATATTTTCTAATGAAATCCAGTAATTCTTTCTGTCTTTTCGTCATTTGTTCTTGTAGATTACTGAAACTTTTGCTATAAATCAAGTTCATTTATATGCTCCTCCTAATATCGAGCATTGATATTCCCTTGACCCTTACTAGAACCAAACCTAGTAAGGGGTTTTTTTATTGACAACACTGATGATTAGAGTGTATTTGCATATGAATGATAAAAAAAATATTATGTAAAGAATGCTGTAAAGGATTTCTTGTAGAAAAAAATGGAAAGCATGGATATTTTTATGGTTGTAGTAATTTTCCAGAATGTAAACACACAGAGTCTTGGGTACAAAAAAACAACACAAGAGTTGATACATGGTGGATGAATAAGTTTTTATTCGATCTTTATTGTATGGAGGAAAAACTAGATCAAAGCAAGGAACAGACCAAAAACCACATTAATGATTTTAATTTGTTTCTGTGTGAATTACTTAGGGATTTGGTAAACAAAAAAAAGTTTGTTTCAGAAATAGTTCATAAAATAATAGAAACGGAAGGAGATAAACATGAGCATACCTAATAAACCAATGTCTGGTTTTGAGAAGTTTGACATACCAAGAGTTTCGCCATCACAAATAGGAAACTATGTAGCAAGAAGATCAAGATGGGTGATTGAAAAAATATTTAAAAAAATAGTTACTGTTGGTGCATCAGCCTACAGAGGAACGTACATTGAGGTTGGAATAGAATATTTTTTAAAAAGGAACAAATTAGCAACGGGAGATTTAGTAGAAGAAGCAGTTAACCACGCCCTCAAAGAGTACGACAAAAAATGTAAGGGAATGGATAAGTATAAAGAAGAAAGAGAATACATTGGGCCCTGTGTCAGAAAAGGAATTGAAGAGCTTAGAAAATTAAATTTAATGAATTATCAATTGGAATTGCATTTAGACTTGAACGGATACCAAGTATATGGTTATTCTGATTTTGTGTTTCAAGGTGATGTTGTATCAGATAGGTTTGTTGTTGATCTGAAAACAACAAAAAGATTTCCATACAAGACAAACAATCAGCATTGCCGGCAAGTTTCCATTTATGCAAAGTCATTGGAGTGCGATGCTAAAATACTGTACCTTGTTCCCAAGAAGAGTGGCATTGTTGATGTTCAATGGTTGGATATCAAAGACACAGAAAAATATTTAAAACAAGCTGAAGACATTCTGAAGTCCATGGATCTTCTGTTATGGAATTGTGAAGATAAATATCAAGTGGCGAACATGTGCCCACCAGACCTTGATGATTGGATTTGGGATGATGCCCTTATCAAGCACAGAAAGGAGATTTGGGGATATTGATGAAGTTCATTTGTGCAACCTTATTACTGCTGTGCCATACTCCATCGGATTATTTGGATTATGATTACCAGAAAAAATTCACGCAGGAAATTACTGATTGTGCCTTGAATTATAATTCATCCATCTATCCGTACCATCGCATACCCATTACCCTTGTTCAAGCACAAGCGATACAAGAAAGCAATTGGGGAAGAAGTCGTTTTGCTGTTGAAGGTAATAATTTTTTTGGGATGAAAGAGTTTGATTTAACTGAGCCACACATGAAAGCAAAACTGAAACCAGATGCATCTTGGGGGTTACGCAAGTATCGCACGATGTGTGATTCAGTAGAGGATTATATGGACTTGTTATCGACAAGTTATAAGTATGAAGAGTTTCAAGAACTGTTGCTGTTGCAATGGTTTGCGAATGAAGTGGATTTACATGCGTTGGTTGACATGTTATATAACTATGCAGAGAATCCAAACTATATGGAAGAAGTAAAAAATTTAATAACTAAATTGGAGGCAAAGTGAATTACGAACCTAGCGAAGAAGTAAGTTACAATATTCCCGAATCGATCAGCGAAAACGGGAGTGCAAAGAATCTCTTGGTAAGAATGCCAAAGACGATCAGCACTGCCATTAACAACATTACGAAAGAAATTAAGATGCTTGGTAAGGATGGAAAAAATGAATTCCAAAAATACAACTACGCAAGTATTGATAAGTTTCTCTCTGTTGTTAATCCCTTGGCAGGATATTTTGGATTAATCATAACCCAGGATGAAGAGACGTGTAAGATTATAACGGACACCCAAGGAAGACCTTGGTTGAATATTGTGTATCGTTTCATACTTTCACACAAGGATGGGGACACTTGGCAGTACACGCCAAGACGAACCATCTATTGTGAAATGAAGGGTGGACAGGCAATGGGTGCCGCACAATCATATGCATTGAAACAGATGTGCAGAAGTTTATTTCTTATTGCAACGGGCGAGAATGATGATTTGGATAATCAGAATCAAACCTATAACAAGCCGAAAGAAGTAAAGAAAGCAGTTAAACAAGAAGGAAAAACTGAAAGGAGAACAGCATGACTTTACCATTAAGAATGCGTTTATTTAAAAACAAAAATCACGAAAAAGGCGACAACAAACCACCCTACAGCAACAGTAACTTCACTGTGCAAGAAACAATAACACTAGAAGCTGGGGTGTCCTATCAATGTGGGTTATGGAAGGATGACAAATATGATTCCTTGAATCTTCGTGTTGATGAGAAAAAAGAATTTGGAAGCAGTGACGGAGGTGGTGGAATGCCAATACGTGATGTCAACTCCAATCCAAAACCAGAGCCAGAAGCAGACATACCATTTTAATACTTGTCATCATGAAATGGATAATCTTTGTATTATTGTGTTTGTCTTTCTTATTACTGTGTCTTGTTGGTATTATGGTATGGGCAATTGGTGAGCAACTTTCCAAATTGATTAAGAAAATTGAAAAGATACCAAAAAATATTCCTTGATCATTGGAAGTTCGGTGGTCAGCATGTACCCAAGAGATGTTGGGGATGCTATCAAAGAGAGCCATCGGATATTCATCACCTAAAGGGACGTGGTATGGGAGGCGATCCCAGGGGACTGAGAGATGACATTTACAATCTCATCCCCCTTTGTAGGAGTTGCCATAAGAAAACTGATGATAATAAAGAATTTAATGAGATGTTAAAAATAAGATTGAGAAGGTTCATAGATGGCGACTAGGATACTGGTATACTGGTTGGAAACAATATGATAAAGATGAGAGAATTAGAGGATGAAAGCATTGATTGTATTGTTACCTCTCCACCGTACTTTGGTCTGAGGGATTATAAATCAGATCCTTACATATGGGGAGGAGATGAGAAATGCGAACATGAATGGTCAAAAGAGCCACCTCGCAGAAGAAGACATCCCAATGATCACACCAAAGGAACATTGAATCAAATAGCTTCCGCTCCTCATTTAAAGGAAACTGATTCATGTCATAAATGTGGTGGTTGGATGGGTGGCTATGGCTTGGAATCCACACCAGACCAATACATTAAAAACACATTATTAATCTTTGATGAACTGCACAGGGTTTTAAAGCCACAAGGCACTGTGTGGTGGAATATCGGTGATTCCTATGCAATGAAATCAAGTGCGTGGGGTGGAAGCAGAGGACACAACTCCATTTTAAAAGGTACGGGATTAGCTGACAAGCAAAGGCGAACAGGAGTTTGTCCGGATAAATTAAAGTCAAAAGACTTAATGATGATTCCTGCAAGAGTTGCCATTGCCGTGGCAGAGCATGGTTGGTATCTACGCAGTGAAATCATATGGCACAAACCCAATCCCATGCCAGAGAGTGTCAAGGACAGACCTACGTCAGCACATGAAAAGATATACTTGTTTGCCAAGAACAGAAAGTATTACTATGATGCAGATGCCATACGAGTGCCACAAAAGTTGGAAACCATACAACGAGCTGGAAGAGATACTTGGGATAAGAATAAATTGGCAACTGGAAACTATTCCATACCCAATGTTGAATCAGCAAAGCAATTAAATCAAAAAGTTTTAGATACGGTAGAAGAAGGTAAAATACCTATGGCTAATAAACGTAATGTTTGGACAGTAACGACCAAACCTTTTAGGGGTGCACACTTTGCCGTGTTCCCACCAGACTTAATAGAGCCATGCATTAAGGCAGGAACTAGCGAGTATGGATGTTGCAGTAAATGTGGAAATCCTTATGTACGAAACAATGAAGTTACATCTGTTCCTGAAAGAACGACAAGGGATAACATGGTGGGAGTTATTCCCGGCAGAAATAAGAAATCAAGAATGAACAGCAAGGAAATGGAATCTTTGGTGAGAGAGGATAAGGGATGGGTAGCAACATGCAAATGCAACGCAGAGGTGAAAAAATCTGTTGTTTTAGATCCATTTGGTGGCAGTGGAACAACAGGTTTGGTTGCCAATAATTTAGGTAGGGATGCTGTATTGATAGAACTCAATAAGGATTATGTTGATATAGCAAAGAAAAGATTAGATGAAACGCAGAGGTGAAAAAATCTGTTGTTTTAGATCCCTTTGGTGGCAGTGGAACAACAGGTTTGGTTGCCAATAATTTAGGTAGGGATGCTGTATTGATAGAACTCAATAAGGATTATGTTGATATAGCAAAGAAAAGATTAGATGAATATTTAGGATTATTTTCGGAGGTAAAAGATGGTTAAATATGACGTTGGATTGAATAAGTACGATCCTCATCGTGTAGCGGAATCCTACAAGAACGCCATTGTAGAGTACAGAAAAGCACGAAGGGAATTTAAAAGTCTTGAACGACAGAAAGACGAGAAAGAAAAAATGAGGTATTTGTTTTATAAGTTTGAATCCTTGGACAAGCACGGTGTTGAGGATGCAAAGGCGAAAGCTAGAACAGACGAAGAGGTGATGGCTTTTAATAAAATGATGGAGGAAAAGGAAAAGGAACTAGATGAATCATTTGCTGAACTAGAGAGATGCATATGGAAGAAAGACCTTATGCTTGATGCAAATGCAACAGCACGAAAAGAAATGGAATTATCAAGGATGGGAACATGAATAAAGTAGTAATAAAAACTCCAATGTGGAAAAATGGTGGAAGTGTTGGAATAGCAGATAGGCAATTTTCAAATAGTGGTGTGTTAGTTGAGATAGATTACAAAGATAAATATGGTCAGCGTATCTATCCTCACACTTACAAAGTATCAAAACAAAAAGCAGATCAATGTGAACGAATGTATGTCGGAAAAAACAATCTACCCGTGAGGGTAATTCCAATTAAGGATTTAGAGGTTTATGATGGGTAGTATGATGAAAAATAAAATAGAAAGATTTGTATCCAAGTTGCAATTGCACATCATTCATAGGATGTCGAAAGGTGAGAATATGTATGAGGTTATTGAATCAGACAAGTCAACCTTCATTGTCGGTGACGGGAAAAGAGCAACACGGATAAAGAAGTCATTGGCAGGAGAAATGTTTAACAATATTCTCATTGAGATTGATAATAGGCAGACATATCAAAAAGACAATGTTATTTATCTGGGATTCAAAGGCAAGAATAAAAGAAAATTCAAACTGACCTCGATAGGAGAACAAATAGCAAAGGATTTTTCATTATAAAAAAGAAGGAGAAAAAATAAATGGCAAAAAAACTAAGAGATTTACAGGAAGATATTTTATTTGAATCATTAGGTAAAATATTTGATTTATCTATTCATTTTGATGAAATAGTTCATTGGGTTTTAGTTCGCACAATAAATGAAATGATGATCAATGAGGAATATTCTACTGAAATGATAAAAGGAGAATTTAAACGGGCATTAATTGAGGCTTTAAAAATGAAAAAGGAAGACATTAACAAAGAAATTAAAATAGTCACAAATACGAAAGATTGAAAAAATGAAATACTATAAATCAAATGAGATCGCTGACATGTTAAATTTGACAACGCAGACTTTAATGTTATGGAGGAAAAAAGGAATAGGGCCGAAGTGGGTTAAATTAGGACAGAATATCGTAAGGTATCCTATAGTTGAATATGAGGAGTGGATGAATGGGAACAATGATAAGAGTTCATACAAGACAGATACTCGTGCCAAGCAACCCTGAAGATGTTGATATATTCGTTGGAAAGTGGGTAAAAGCACAGGATAAGGCAGTGGAAAAAGCAATTTGGTTGACAAATAACGATATAAAAGGGTATATATTCGATAACATTGTGGATCAACTAACGGTAAAATACTATGTCGAAGATAATCAGTAACATAGAACAACTAGATGAAGGTGGAATCAATCCCAAGAGTGGCATCCACGAAGATAAGCTGTGGAGATTGCATTTTGATGATGATTCAGAACCGAGAGTACTGGGACGAAACAAAGTTTTGGAGTATCTTACAAAAGGCACAGTGCCACCTAAAACAGTTCACTCTTTCAGAAGATGGATAATAACGACATCACAAGACAATTCCATTAGGACGTGGGTCGTTGTCTATGATGACAAGTCCCATGTGCAATTAATTAACAAAGATTTTTACTCCTTGATGACTAACGGGCACAAAAAAAAGGATGAAGAAAAAGAAGAAGCAGAAGGACAAAGAGGCCCTATCTCTACAGCCATCGCACAAGCTCAACAACAATCACAAGAAGAAGGTCAACCATCCGTAACAACAGCAGAGGATAGAATAAAAGTTGATGCCTTTCGCACTCAAGTCAGAGAAGAAGGAAGTGAGGAAGCCTATCGTGAATTAATTAAGAAAGATGCACTTCCCCATCCAGATGTAAAAGGATATTCAGATAGAAAATAAAATGAAACTACGGTGGGAAGCGGATGAATTTGAAGTTGAAGATATAAAAGTATCGAAAAAAAAAATAAACTTTTTTACACTACTGAAGATGCTTTGGCTTAAAATAAAAAAAAAGGCGAGTCCGAAGACCCGCCTATTTCCTTGATGAATTAAAAATCATTTGACATTGTTGTCAATTAGTTTATACTCTTTTTTAATTAAGGGAGTAACAATCATGTGGAAACTAATTGATTGTGGTACATATCCTTGGTTCGTGAAAGCAACGCCAAAGTATTACCACTGCGTTTATTCCTCTAATGGAGAGTATAAGAAGTTATATGTGAATAAAGAAAACTTTGTATCCATAATGGATAAAATGCGTTCACATAATTTGAAGACTTGGTTGAAAGCCTGGTCTCTTGATGATGTGAAATGCATCATAGATAAAAAGACATATAATTTCTGCTACAAACATTGGAAGGGATTGAACAAGACAAAACTAATGAAGGAAATACTGAAACAATTAAAAGACAGTAGAGTGGCTCGTAGTTAGCCATTCTATTTTCCTGATCCAACCTTTGGGAATAACTGTAACTCTTCCCCCTTGTTCATCGCCTGTGATGTCAGCGATTAAAACATATTTCTTTTCATCTTCCTTGAACAGCCATCCCAAAGAAACACATTCAGCTAATACTGCTTTCTTTTGTATATCTTCAAAATCATGCCATCCCGTGTCGAGTGCATCGTAGGCATCGTACCAATGGATGCAGATTCTAGGTAGTTTTTTTTCTTTTTTTGGGTTTGGCATAATGCTTATAGCTTACTTTATATGAAACTCTTCTTTTCTTTTTCATCTTCTTTACGGGTTTTTTTCTTTTACCCTTGCTGATCTGCTTTGGCATTTGTGACCTGCTAATAGCCATATTTCTTGAATGATTTTATACCACCATCGTTAACCATTCCCCCTTTGTTCTTGAACAGAAGGGGATTCGTCCCCACTATTCCACCTTGATTAAATTGATATTGACCTTGTGTTCCCCACGGAGAACCAATCCATTTTTTTGTAATTGGATCCCAATAGCCACCTGCAATTTGCATTTGCTCCGCACCACCACTGTAGTCTGGAGTAAATCCTGGCATGTACTGTTGCTTTAATACATAATCTGGAACTGTTGGTTGGGTTGGATCTGTGACTGGAGGCAATGCTCCTCCACCACCACCAAGACCACCAATTCCCCCACCTTGTCCTTGTGACTCTGATACACGATCTCTTGCATCTTGTATCATCTGTGTATTTTCTTTTGTCATTGTGATGCCGGAACCGAGCATTCGTTCCATTTCACCCGTAGTTTGTGGTGGGTGAAGAGCATAATATGAATCTGGATCCATCACTCTGTCGAAATTCTTATTTCCAGCATT
>Ga0208668_1000311_pt1 | contig 13011 bp, 14 predicted proteins | sample 18_taG_FD_184093 | JGI IMG/M metagenome (GOLD analysis project Ga0208668, IMG submission 184093) | Marine viral communities from the Subarctic Pacific Ocean - 18_ETSP_OMZAT15316 metaG (SPAdes) (version 2) | ecosystem: Environmental > Aquatic > Marine > Oceanic | place: Pacific Ocean | collected...
ATCAGAATCTAAATCTGATAAAAAAGAACTCCAGCCGTCACCCCATTGATTTGCGGCAAGGTCTGTACATACACCGTTACCGCCAAGTTTACCTATGCTTGTAACTAGAGTGTTCTTATTATAAGCAGCTCTAGATAGGTCACATTCTTCAAGAATACCAGCAACTGCACTAAATGCAGTTTCGTCCAACGGTAGAACCGAAGTTCTGAATCTGATCTTTCTATTTGGAGGTGCCGCCATTATGTCCCCACAAACGTTTCTATTGTTGAGTTACCGCTTGCTGTTTTTACTTTAACATTAGCCGATGTGCTTATCTCGGATGCAAAAGATTCGTCTTGAGATAGTTTAATCAAATAATTGCTGTTATCAAGAGTAACCAATACATCGGTACTACCAGTGTTTTTAACATAAACAAAATCGTTGTTCGTTGTTGCTACCTCTGTAGGAGAACTACTTATAGCAGTAGACGAAGAATGTGTCTGCGTTCCGCTGGATAAGGCTACATTAGCCTGTCCTGCAAGTCTTCTGCCTACATCACTGTCAAAGTACCAGCGTACACTAGTACTGTTTAATTCTAAAGGCATACAGCCATTAGTATATGTAACAGATTTAGCCATTTCTTTCCATTGTTTCTTGTACTGTCACTTATTATACAGCTCCCATAACCTCAACACCGACTGCTTCTCCATTACCAGCAGCCCAAAGTGTTGGAGTTACAGTATCTGACCCATAAGGCAAAACTATTGCTTCTCCTGGCCCTAATACTGCTACAGTAGTTGCGTCTGCTACGGTTTCTGCCATAGTAATTTTTACATCAACTGTTGATGCAGTTGTTCCATCAGATAAGAACCCGGAATGCTTTATAAAAATAAGATTAGCTGTTGTAAAAGTTCCAAGCGTTAATGCTGTTTGACTTTCTGCATAATTAGTACCTGCAGCTACAAGCGTTGGACTACCAGATGCATATCCAACTGTTGTTCCCCATGTATGAGCTACACTACCACTACCTCCTAAACTTTTACCTACGTCAGCAGCAATAGCATCCACTGCAGCTCCTTCGCCAGCTGCATGACTATATACAGGTGTTGCGCTTACTGCAAAATCTACTCTACTTGCCATAATTAAACTCCTTGTTGTTGTTGCGGTATCCCACCGCTAGTTAATAATTGTAAACCTTGCATATATTCAGCCTTCAGTTGTTGGTATTGACCCTGTTTCCATTGATAATCCATACCGTGCTTCTGAACCTTTGATCCATAGTTCTGAATATCGGTCCCATACTTAGACAGTTTACTTTGATTGCTTTCCGCTACTTTCTGGAGTTCACTTATGTATCGCTCCATAGATGTACGAAATGTTTCTGTGTTTTTCTGTAAGTCGCTGGCGAACCTGCTGGTTTGCGCTTGTACTTCAGCGCTGTATTTACTTATATCATAGCTTGTTTCAGCTTGATACTTTTGTAAAGCTTTTTGTATCTCTTGCTGATAAACACTAAGATTAGAGCCAAAGCTAGCTGTCTCTTTTTGTATATCAGCAGAATAATTCTGTAGACTGCTCGTATAATCAGTTTGATATTTCTGGAAATTTTGATTCCATTCTTCATTTACCCATGTTTGGATCGTTGTATTTACTTGTGCTTGATATGATGAAATTTCAGCCTGGTACTTAGCCATATCTGCCTGATACTGTTGAATATCTTTTTCATAATTATGCAATGCATTCTGTAGTCCCACCTGAGTGTTTTTATCCATATTAGCCTTACGTGTAGTATACTCCTGTTGTGCATTCTGTATGGCTACTTGTATATCTTTAGTAAGATTCTGCGTTTCTCTTTGTATATCTTGCTGATACTCTACATTGCTTTTATTAAAAGTATTTAATGCATTTTGTATATCGGCTCCAAACTTTTGTATATCAGTTTGCCGTTCTGCATGCCAAACTTGAATATCGCCTTCAAGGTTTTGAGCATATTGCTGAACTTCTTTATTGATATTGTTTTGATATCCCTGTAGTTCAGAATTATATTTTTGTATCAGGTCATCATTGTTTTGCATAATAGCCTGCATATCATTAATTCCATTCTGCAATTGTCTCTGCTGATCCCTGTCTTTATTCTTTAAAGAAAGATTTAACTGTGATTCTGCATTGGCTATATTTACTTGATTAGCTATTTGTGCTTCCTGCATAGATTCCTGAATAGCTGATTGATATACCGCGTTCTCTTTGTTGAACTCATTTAATTCGTTCTGTACATCAGCTTGGTATTTCTGTATATCTGTCTGTCTCTCAGTTTGCCATACTCTTAAATCCCCTTCAAGGTTTTGCTGATACTCTTGTACTTCTGCTTGTACTTCCATTTGGTAAGACTGCAATTCTGCCTGATACTTTTGCAGTTCCAAGGTATAATCCTGTATATCTGCACGTAAAATCATATCGCCTTCTTTTTGAGCTTCCTGTGCATCTATTTGAACCTTAGTAATTTCTGCTTGTACATTAGCCTGATATCTGGCATTATTTTTATTGAAAGTATTCAAAGCATCTTGGACTCTTATTTGATATTCTTGAACCTTTATAGGAGTAGCAGATAATAAAGATTGAACTTCATTTGCATATCCCTGAGCTTCTTTTAAGGCTACACCAACTTCTTTTACTCTCATATCTCCAATAGAAACCCATTCTTGAATATGTGCTTGCGCTCTTTGTATTTCCGACTGTGCAATACCTAAAGCTCCCTGTACTAATTCTGTATCTTCTTCTGTATATAAATATGTAGCTGCATCTCCAGCAGCATTTCCAGTAGGTGAATTAGCACCATCATCAATTATTGTTTCAGCATTATCTAGGGCATTCTTTACTCTTGTAAGTTGAGAATTTGTTGCATCCCATGTCGCATTTGTATCATATTGCGAATCAGATGCTGCACTTGCAAATTTATCACCCGCAGTTTCTGCTTGATCTACCGCTGCCTTTATTAATGTTAATGCAGTAGTAATATCTGAAACTCTTGATGGATATTCTGTAGCCCAATTAACCCCACTTATTGTAGTAGTAGGTGATGTATAGGCTGGTACATCCCCGCTTATATCAGCTTTAGAAACCGTAGCTATTCCAGACGACGAAATAGTAGGGTCTGAAGGAGGTGCTGGAGGTACTGCCGCAATAGTTAAATCTGTTATTGTTGGGGCAGAGCCTAATACTGTTATTGGTTTGGTATAGGTAGGGGCAGAACCAGTATAAACACTTGCTGATCCTACTGTAGCAGTAGAAAAAACTGGGGAAGTTGCATCAAGTGCCGAATTAATGCTAGTAAATGTTACAGATGTAAGCGATGGAGAAGTAGGGGATACAGACGCTATTGTTAGATCAGGTATAGTTGGAGCAGAACCAAGAGACAATACAGGTTCTGTATAAGATGGCACCGATACAGAAAGAGCTGCCATATCAGATATTGCAACAATCGGCTGTACTATATCGGATATACTAGCATTTGTGTAAGTAAAACTTGGAGAAGATGGGGCAACTGGAGCCGTAGGTAATGATATACTGCCGACCGATCCAAGCGATGGTGTTGAATAAACAGGTGATGTAAAACTCGGTGAAGACGGCACGCTACTAAAATCCACATCGGCTCCTGTTGGTGCCGGCACTAGAACAAAAGCGCTTGGCGCAGTAAATGTAGGTAAGCTTTCCGATATCTCACTCAACACAAGTTCTGATATATCGCTAGGCAAACTCGATGTTTTATCAGCCATTAATCGTTGCAAACATCTTGTTGCTCCCCCTAAAACCAATAAACGCTCTGCTTCTTGTGGAAAGTTACTTACGGATGAATCTGAATTTAATATAGCCGTACTGCCATCTGATGTTGGTATTTTAGGTACATAATGAAGAACACCTGCCGTTGCACCGCTTCCTGCATCTCCGTTTATTTTCACAGTCTCATCTTCAATGTAATATACTGCATCAGTATCGCTTGCCGCATAAATAGAGTTTGCGTCATTGTATTTTGCTTTTTGAATAGAGGGTATTTCTCTTGCTGGCAGATCATCTTTGTCTACTGCTAGTACTTTCTTGCCTGCTGTAGTTAAGCCTGAAGATGAAACAGCTACTGTCTTTGCAACTGCTAACAGTTTATCGGCAGGAAGGACGTCTACTATTTCAGCGCCTATATCCTGTATAGATGTTGAAATAAGATCATCATCGCCAACCGATCCAATCAAATCTTCTATTTCTGTCTTAAAACTCATCCAGATATTCCTACTTCAGTAAATGTTGTTGCGGCATTGGTAATCAATGAAAAAGTTGTTAAACCATCCCATTCTAAAGGCAAACTACTGGAAGCCACAAGAGCGTCTTCCCAATTGGTGGCCGTAAGATCTTCCCAATAATAACTTTCTGAAAAAATCGTATCAAATGTTGTGGCTATCGGATTAACTTCTGTAAATGCCATTAATAGTCATAAGGGGTTACCGCATAAGCGGTCCCGTCCCTTCCTTTATTTGCGTATTTCTTACCCTCTCTAACATCATCATTAAATAAACTTCTAAAATACCCAGCTTGTCTAATTAATTCGGGTTTTAACTCATACCCCTTTGCAATAGCGTAACTTGCTAATGCCTCATGAAATTCTGCGGGAATAGCTGGAGATTCGGTCATTGTAATACCGGATCCAGTTGCTACAAAATCTTCGTCCAGTTTTACAGCATGGACGTTTACTGTTTTTACTTCAGATACTGATACATAGTTTGTAGTAGTATCCGTAGCTGAACTTTTTGCGATTGCTATTGCATCGCGCTCTATCCACCATACATGCTTTAAAGCACTTGTTCTAGCGTCATCAGCCATTATGTAGTATCCATTTTTTCAGGTGGCGTAGTTAACCTCGGGATCTCATAATTATCATAGTCAACTCTAGTGACTTCTGATATAGCATCGTCAAGGTTATAGTATCGTTGATTTGAAACAGTTGGGAATGTATACAACTGAGCCAAAATCCGCGTTTTTCTACAGAACTCATCCAATGCGCGATTCAGATATAAACGTATCTGTGTTTCACCCAATTCAGGATGATGTTGCTTAACGAGTTCTATTAATTGTTTTTGTGTCATAGTGTCCCAATGCGAGGGGAGATGTTACTCTCCCCTCGGTTATTACTTTTAGTCAGTTTGACTGAAGGCATTATCAGCGTTGCCAAACATATGAGCAAACCAGTTTGTTCCGTTTGAAACAAAGGTTGCATATGATCCAGCAACTGCGTTTGTTGAGAAGGTGATTTTATCCCAATCAGAATCTGAAGCTGCTGCTGTATCTTCATCAGCAAATTCAATTCCAATTATGTCATCACCCGCAGCTGATACTACATCTATATCATAACTACTTGGAGAAGCAGCTAATATAAATGTAAACTCGCATCCTGTATTGCTTACTGCAGGAAGTGTAATATCATAATTAGCACTCCCTTCAGAAACAAATATTTTTTTGCAAGAATCAGCTATTGATAGTGTCACTGCAGCACTAACTGCTTTAACACCTGCGCTTGATCCACCTAGATAAGGTCTAGCCATAATTAACCTCCCTTAACTAATTTCAAACAGTTTGTGACTCTCAATGAGTGATACGCCAATACCTTCATCAGAAAAATACTGATCCTTAACGCCATCGTAAGCATCATCTGTTAAGATGTTAGCTTGAAACTTTGGCGCCCTGTATTGAGCATGGAACAGATTCTCATCCGATACAACAAGCATAGTTTTGTTATATGTTTGTCGTAGAGCCGGAGTTGGAATCAACTGCAACGCACCGTGAGGTGTCTCAAGAACTCTGTAGTTAAAACCAAGAGCGTCACGTTTCATGTCGCCAAGGTTTACTGTCCAACCAGAGTTGCCTGCCATACCTGAAGAACCAGCCATCTTAGACCAGTAACTCAAAGCACCTGCACCACAAAAAGCACGTTTCACACCCGCCTCAGGAACATACTGGAATACTTTTTCCATATCGTCCACGAAATCGCCATAACTATAACTAGCTTCGGTTATAGAAAAGCGACTCTGGTCAGCACCTGAAGAATCACCATGCTTTTCAATTGCAGGAATAATACCCATTGTTGCACGAACTTGATTACTGTTCGCATCTGTAAGGTCATCATCAGAGAAAGCGCCAGTAATATTGATCGGTGAGCGACCAAATAAGAATGCGCGTTCTTTCTGAATCTTATGTTCCTGTGATTTCTGATCACGAAGTCTAGCCAATTCAGATGATTCACCACGTAATGCAGCCTGCAGGATAGTTCCTGTTATCTCCAATGGTGTTTTGAATATCTGACATTGGTTATAGACTACTGACAGTTCATCTGCCCATGCGGTCCCGGCTACGGTACCTTCACCGTATGCGCTACCAACAACTATCAAATATGAACCGTCAGCACTTGTAATAGTACCAGTATCATTCATATTCTTTACGCTGAAGTTTGCACTTGCACCACTACTGGCTACCGCAGTAATCAGAACTACACCTTGTTTAGTAGAACCGGGAGTAAGCCCGTCCCAAACTTCACAGGTTAGTCCAATCCAACTGTTGTATGCGTAATTACCGCCTTCACCTTCCATACCAACTGGTGTACCAGCTTTTACAACCCAAGTATCAGCGGCATTATCAACTGCACTAGCTACTGCTGTGCCTGTTTGAAAGTATTGTTTTACCCATGGATTACGATGCTCGAACATTTTAAACTGCGGATCAGCCATACCTGAAACAGTATTTTGATTGGCAATCACAGTTGTAAAAGGCGAAACATCAGTCCATAGCTCTTTAACTACGTTTGGACGAATGTAAAAATCTCGTCTATCCGTATATAGAACCCCACTTGAAGTGAGATTTTTGGCATTACTAGCCATGTTTGTTACCCTCCTGAACCCTTTTTGGGTTCGTTAGTTAAACTCGTTTATTTCGCATCAAGCCGAGATTAAAGTAATCCTCTTCAGAATACTGGGGTTGATTTTCTCCTCCTCCAACACTTGCTGGCGGGGGAACCGTAGCCCTGCCCTGTCGATTTTTCATCATCTCTGCTTTCTGCCTCGTATCCACCTCCGCTGTACTTGGAGCATTCCTGAGTCTATCCAGGGCAACTAAATTTTCAAGTGAAATACTATCAGGAGATGAATAATATTGAATAAAATTATCCGCTCTTTCGGGGGTATACCCATAGTTCTCTCTCAAATTTACCTGCATAGCTTGGCGCTGTTGATGCACCATTGCTTCCTGTTGCCGTTTCTCCTGCAGTTGATACTGCTTATCTGCTTCTATAACCCGATATGACTCCATGTCTTCTTGATATGAAACCAAGTCTTCACGGTAATTATCGAGTGAGTCGCGATATTTGAAACTTGTTGAATCAGGATCCATGTAAGCTTCTGATGGATCATAATTGGACGGTTTACTAGGACGTTCGGGTTTCTTTGGGAATCCTTGCGATTCGGTTTTACCGGTAACCGCAGGGGCATCACCAGAGAGTGATCTTGCAACGTTGTCAAGAATCCAGGGGTTTTCATTGATATGCTTTGCAATTGGCTCCACATTCTCAAGTTCCTTCATTCGTTGTTCCATTCTATTGTAGTCACTCGCCTTTTGGTCATATTTACTCTGCCAATATTCGTAGCGTTGTTCCTGAGATTCCCCAGTTTCCGCTACAGGTTGCGGATCCGCAACCTCTTCTTCTGCCACATACATCCCGCCCTCTGGATTGAGGTTGGGATCAAATGGCTCTAATGCATCAGTTGTTTCAACTGTGCCATCGTTTGTAGTTTCCTCAGCAACGATGTCTTGTACTTGTTCTTCCATGCTATCTCCTTCCGATTTGTCTAACTAACAGCAACCGGTGTTTGGTTTTCAGCTTCCGTTTCCCGTTCTATTTTCAGTTGATCGTTTAATCGAGCTTCAAACAATTCAACCGCTTTGGCTGTTTTGTCGTTTGCCCTTCCCAACTGACGCTTAAATTTTTCTATTTCAACCCGCTTTTTGTCATGTACGCTTTCACGTTCTGATGTTTGCAGATCACCTTTAATTTTTTTCAATTCTTCCTGCAATTGTGATATCATTTGCTGTTGTTGGCCAATAATTGCAGTTCTTTCAAGAACACCTTCAGTATCAGCTACTTCTGTTTGCTGGAGTACCTCTACTTGATCAATAATACCCTTTTCATATAAAGTCATATAATAATCAAACCTTGCCCAGCGATTTGACGGTAAGGTAGAACCGCTGACCACAATAAGGTCGTATTTGCCAATAGTGATATCATTTATCCTGCCAACGATCTCTCCGGTAAAATCATCAAATACCGGTCTGTTTAAAAGAGCTTCGCTTGTTCTGCCGTCTGGTTGCATAAGTTTAATTACTTTTTCATCCGTATATGTCTGCTGTATAAGCTGAACAACGATTCGCCCCACTTGATTCAACATCTCATCTATATCATCTAATTTGGATTTTATTCTTCGTTGAGCATATTCATCAATCGCAACTGTACCTTTATAAGTTTGAGGTGCTGCGCTGGGATCGCCCTGAGATAAAGGATGTATACCTAATATCTGGTAAATACTTGTTTTCGCATCTTCTTTATTTCTATATAATTCATTTGGCAAAGGTATCGGTCCCGCAACTATTGGCTGACCTAATTCAGGATCGTATTCAATGACCCCCGTACCAGCTCTGCTCCACTCTTCCTCCAATTGCTTTCTATCCATTGAACCACGAGGTATTAACAGTTTAGTATTAGTAGAACTTGAGGCATGCGCTATAATCAGAGATGTTAGCTTATTAATATATTCCTGTATAGGTTTTACAAAGCGGACATCGCTCATTGGATAAGGATTTCTATTATGACGGTTCATAAGCGGCACAATTGGATAATCATCTATGTCCATAATAGAATGATCAACTAAAAGACCTCCTATTGATAATACACGCTTAATCCTGTCAACTATAACCTGATTTAAGACAATCACGCCTTCATCGATCATCTCCGTATTAGTGACTGGCGTAAGCCTTGTGGTGCTACCGGGAATCGCACCCTCATGTTCCTCTCCCGGCATTATCGTAGGCTGACCCGTTACTGGATCTTGCATCATGTGATATACACCACCAGTAGACTCATATATTTGAAGAAGTTCCATTACAGCCCTATCTTCAGTTACTGGCTTTACGCCTTCTACTGTTTCCATAAACATAGCGGGTTCTTGAGCAAATTCTTCAAAACCCTTTTCATTCATAATGTTCTCTTCTCCCGTGAGAGAATCGAGAATATGAAAATATGGAAGTTTTACTTTTTCATAACGGTCAATGATCTCATAGTGCTTATAGTACCCATCGCTATCTTCAGTTGGGCCAATCTGCTGATCTTCTGATCCGTCACGCATTGTAGTCGGATATCTATTATTACCTGAACAAGTTGTCATTTGATCCATTTTATCTGCAACTGTTGGAAATACAGTCTTAATCTGCTCATCCGTAATTCTTTTGGCTATGATCATACATGCAGAATCCCGAGCAAACGGATCTTTAGAGTTTGGGTCGAGATAAAAGTCGAGGGGATCAATGTTCTTTATCTTAATTTCGCCCTTACCAAAGTCAGCCATACCGTCTACATATGCCTGCATGACCCCCATGCCTTTTACATAGTAATCATCTACTACCTGTTTTAATTCAACGCTGCCATTTGATATATCCCATATATATGCCATTATATCCGAAAATATTCTACCGACCTTATTATCGGAATCATCTCTGCCTGCTGATTGGAATTTTGGTTTATTTGCAGTTAGGAGAGCTTTTGCCTGTTCTACTGCGGGATATATAATATTATCTACAATAGCAACCTGTGAACGCTTAGAAAGAACATTCTTATGCGAGGTTTTCCATTGCTGGTTATTGCGAAACTCATCGTCTTCCATAGCCTGTGTAGCCCAAGTTGCCCTACCTTCATGGTAATTATCTAACAGACGTTCGGATTTTTTTACTTCTGGATGCTTTTCGGTTGCCATATGGTATGTACGTATTTGCACAGATTATGTATACATAATTGCACAATAACAGGGATGATCTTAAGAAATTGAGCGTTAGGCTCTCAACGTCTTTATTAAACTATTTGCCAATCCCCAAATAAATTATATCGTTTCTCGGAAAGCAATGGAATATCCTCTGCTTCATGATACGGTGAATACGAACCTTTATTAGCATAATAAAGACCATCCAACAAATCATCATGTTTCCCCCGCGGGAACAATAACAGCTCATCCATCAATTCCTGCTGATCCTGATGGATATACATCTGTTTTCTTGCGAATATGGGCTGAAGCGATTCCAGCCTGTTACTTTTGGAGTTTCTGGGGTTTTCTTTAATATTCAGCCCAGGAATAAACATATTCTCTTCTTTTGAGCGTTTAATCACATATTCGCGAAGCATCTCCTGATATCCCACAGATTCAATACGAGTCTTCTCAGATCTGTAGCGCCTGTAATTATTTACAATTGCTTCTGCAAGATCCAGCGGAGTTGCATGTTTACGGTAGTAAGGCAATGAAAAACGTCTGTTTTCACCGTCAACTGCTAAATTATATATTACAGAATAGTCAGCGGTTTTTTTAACGCTTGATGCAGGATCTACGCCAGTAAACACATTTATAGCAACAACCTCATCACACGGCACCCCATCTAGAGATTTTAACTTTAAATAGCTATTATTGTCCTTTCGGAAGAAATCTCCTTCATAAAACCTGAAATCGTCTGCTTTAAAGAGCTGATCCTCGTCTCCTACAATTTCACAGGCATATTCACGATAAAACACTGATAATCTATTAATTGACTCTAATTCCTTCTTTTTCTCAAGAAGTTTGTCAATTCCCCACCATTCTTCCCACAATGCCTTCTTATTCTCAAAATCGGGTTTAAATATCATATTTTCCCAACCGTGCATATCCTTCAGAGTCTCAACCATACATCTTTGATGCTGTGGCGTACCAATGATAACAATTCTTCCATTTCTGGGATCAAGTGACGGAACTGCACTTTGCAGCAACCATCTTAAATTATTCTCCATTGCTTCCGCAGTTTTGGTATTATTCTCATCTTCGGGGTCATCCACTATAATAAGCGTAGGTCTTTGGTTGCCTACCTTAATACCACGCAACTGCTGTCCTGTACCCTTGCAGATAATCATAGATCCGTCTTTTAACTCTATTTCCGCCTTTGACCAGCTTTTAGCACTATGTTGCCCCCAATATCCGAACAAAGACCTAAATGTATCCGAAAAGTCTATAGTATCCTTTAACAGCCCCAAAAGCTTCACTGCGTGGTCCTGAGTTCTTGAAACCAGTACAATAAGCTTCTGCCCTTTACCATACATTAGGTGATAGAGCGGAAATATGCCCCCTACAAGCGAAGATTTAGCATGACCCCTAGGTGCCACTATGTTCATCTGTTTTACGTCAGGATTACGCAGTTTTTCAGCTATTTCATAATGAAAGGCAGGCGAAGCCGCTGAAAACATATTTGGCATACAAACCTTGCCAAACAATATCATATCGTTTTTCAGCTTCTGAAGTATCTGTACTTGCTTATTCTTCACCTAGTAATCTGATCCCATCAGTCTTTCTATCTCTCCATCGGAAACTGTTAACCCCATATCTTCTGCAACTGTCTTTAATAAAGTCAGAAAAGATGAAAGCTTTTTCTCGTTTTTTGATTCAATAACAACCAATTTTTTAAATTTTTTGGATTTCTTCATAGGGAGCTTCCTTCTTTTGTGACATTTTCAGGCTTTTCTTCTCTTCTTTTGCAATTTTGTCAAGAATAGTATTAGTCATGTCAATCTGAACCGTATCTGTTTGAATTGATTTCTTGGGGAGCATGCCCAGAATCTTTACAAACTGTTCTGCACCGCGTAATACATTTGAAGCATCCTTGTTTTCCCTGGCTATATCAATACCACTAATTATCATGTCAAGCACCTCGCCTTGTGAGATGTTTCGCTCACTTAATGCCTTTTGGATCTCATCATCGAGCATTTTCTGTATCCTTTCTTGTTTAAATAGCCTTTTGGCTGTTAAATCGGGCCTCTGTTGGTCATTTCTGTAAACACTACCCAACACTCCCCAATCTATCTTACCTCCATTTAGCATCATTTCAGCGTACACCTTGACCATATTCTTAGTTCTGGTCTTTTTCGCCTCTTGTTCATCCCAAGTGCGTGTTCCAACCTGTGAATACTCCCCGGTATCACGGTGCGGTTCGTATTTCAGGTCCACCCCCCTGCTCAACCACTGCCTTCCATACGGAAATGTCACCTGTTCGTTGGTTTTGAACTGTTTTCTGTAAATACACTCAGCAACATAACCATCATCACTAATACCAAAGTCGCCCTCACCGCATTTCCGCCAAGAACTGTACTCTATTTTCTTATCTTTTGCTTCTTTTTCGGAATAAACAGGATAAGAGACGCTTTGGTAGTTGTTTTTCTTAAATTTTCTTGAAATATAGTCCATTATATTTTGTACTTCCCCTATTACTATAGTAACAGTTACTATAAGTAACAGTAAAGTATATAAATAGTACAGTTACTGTAAGTATCAGTTTTTTATAGTTATCTTTTACTATAAGTAGCAACTATAGTAACAGTACTATAGCTACTGTTACTTAATCCATGCGTCATTAGTCGTACTCTATATGTGGATTTTCTTCCTCTTTATGCAGTCCTGCCTGAATTTCAACCGTTCTTAAGTAAATATTCTCCTCTGCACTAAACATACTAAACAGTTTCCAGGCAGTATCCTCCTTTAAGTTCTCAATAAACTCAAATTGACCAGTCTCAGGATCTAAACGCTCTACTTTGGGAAGTTTCATTAACTAAATGTAACTAATGGGACACCACCTCCTCCACGTTAATTCTTGAAAAATTGACTTAGACTGCGTGTGGGTAATATATAGGATACCTACCCCCGTCGAATCGGGTTGCGCTGGGTGCGG
>Ga0208668_1000312_pt1 | contig 13002 bp, 20 predicted proteins | sample 18_taG_FD_184093 | JGI IMG/M metagenome (GOLD analysis project Ga0208668, IMG submission 184093) | Marine viral communities from the Subarctic Pacific Ocean - 18_ETSP_OMZAT15316 metaG (SPAdes) (version 2) | ecosystem: Environmental > Aquatic > Marine > Oceanic | place: Pacific Ocean | collected...
TAGGAATATGCCTGGATTCTGGAGCTAGAGTCCGGCAGTGTGAGGCCCAATCCGGAAGCTTCTGCGTTACTAAGTCGCTTCATCGGCGTTATTGCAATCGCCTTCCGATAACCTGGGTTTTCAAGAGTATTAAATTTTACGACTTCTTTCGCCGATTGTAACCATAATTGAAAAGAGGCCTGTGGGTCAGCGAAGAAATCACGTGCATCGAAAAAAGTTTTAGCCATCTGCGACAGTTCCTTGTATTATATCAAATAGGTTGTTCTTGTCTTCTTCTGAAAAGTCGACTCCTTGAACATTCTTTTTCTGTCGAATGTTTATTAATTTTACTAATTGCTCATTAGATCTTTGTAGGGTTTCAATGTGTTTGGCTGCTACTGGACTTAAATATTTTATTTGCTCCGAATCATTGGCTAATTGATTAGCGATATCATTTAAAAATTCGCGTGCAACCTTCCTGTCGCTTCGAATATTCGCCAAGGCTTCTTCCATTAACTCTTCTAAATTTTTATTTGTCACAGTTCGCCTTTATCCCAATCTTGCTTAAAAGTAGAATATTTTTTTCTAAACTTTTTTAATGAATTCACAATCTGTTTGGTGTTCAGACCCGTGATTTCACGCAAGTATAAGTAAATAGCTTTCTTGTTAAAAATTTCAATGTCTTCTTTTGATTCAAAAAGGATGTTAATCGCTTTATAAACTTTTATGTCATTTTCTTTCATCTGGGTTGTGTCCCACGATTTTAGTTCGCCATAAAATAGCTTCCAAAATTCCTCTTCTTCTCGATTGGTTACATAAGACTCCGTAGTCGAAAGGAATTCTTCTTCATAACGCTTGGATATCGTTCCATAATCAACCTCTTTTCTGTTTCTTTTTTGTTGCTTTTTAACTTTGTGGATAAACCAATTTTTTGTAATTACAGAAAAATAGGAAAAAGCCTTTGATCCTTTTGCGGGATCAAACTTATCCAGTATTGTCATCAACCATATTTTACATTCGTCGCGCAAATAACCTATATTTGGCAAGTCTGTGAATTTGTACGTGAATACTATTTTATCAACCATTTCGTTAAACGCCGGCTGAATCCAGTTTACGTATAAATCTGTTCTTTCTTTGATACAATTAGTTTTAGCATATTGTACTATTGCATTTTCGTGTTCTTTTGTAAAATAATGATTTTTTTTACGCCTCTTCACGGGTTGGGGCTTCTTCTTCACTATCATCTATCAAATTTCCTTCTTGGTCTTCAACGGCTGTCAGCGTATAAATATGTTCAAAAGTTTCAAGTTGTTCATTGAACGATATCGCATGCATCAAAAGAGAATGTAACGTTTCATCACCATAAAACATATCCATTTCATAAACATCTTTTAAATGTCGTGCGAAAGAATTTACCATTTCCTGCAAATCCCCTAATTCTTCTGACACCGAAAGCAACCTTATTAGTGCCGCTCTCGTATAAAGGAATAAACCAACATTAAAGATGATCGAAAATGTTAAAAAAACCGCTAATATAATTTCAAGACGACTCACGTGCTTTATCCTTTGTTTCCTTTTTTTGTTGTTTTAATATATCTTTATTGGCTTCAATAAATTTTTTCGTTAAATCGCCAATTTTGTGTGATTGGTTATTCTTGCTTTTTGTTTTTATAAGTGCGCTTGATATTAACCTATTCATTGAGCCAGTGCTTTCGCACGATTCACAATCTTCATAAATTTCATCAAGTCGATGAATAACCATTATTGTATTTTCACAATCTTCACACTTATATTGATATCGTGGCATCACTTTACCATGTTCAATAAATCTTTTTCAGTGATTGCACTCGAATCAGTTACTCTAACAGTTGGCGGATTTAATACAATTAATCCATCTTCTGTTTCTTCAAGTTCAAAGCCCTGAAGAATCGGAACAATATCTAATTGATTTAAAAGTGACTCCTGAAGAGCCATCATAATCGCACCTAAAGCTTGGTTAGAAAATTTCTGTTTCACTTCGTTCTGATTTTTATTCATTTTAAATTTAATCTCCTTTTTGTATTCTATAGCTATCGCTATCAAAATGTTGTGTTGAAAACTCAAAAAGCTCTGTGTCTTCTAAGGCTATCATTCTGTGACGTAGGCCGCGGTATACATGGAAATTGTCTCCTTTTCCTAAAACTATTTCTTTGGCGGTCCCAATATCATCGTTATCTGAATATTTTACCAGCATTTTGCCTGATTGTATATAAAATACCTCGTCTTTTAACTTATGGTAGTGCCATGAGCACATTTTTCCTTTCACAAAATAAAGTAATTTGCCGCAATATTCGTCGCAATTTACAATCCATTTTTCAAATCCCCACCCTTTAGGGACGAAATTCATTTCTAAAGAAGTCTTCATCTCTTATTCCTTTGTCGTCAATATAAATATCGCCTGCTGGTTTGCCTAAAAACAACGCGTGGTATTTAACTCCCCATTTTTCAAGTTGCTCTGTGGTCATGGCGTAAAATTCTTGAATTGCCTTTTGAGGATTGTTGGCATGCCTTCCCATACCGCGCGCGGTTTGCATTATTATGGTGTTTCCTGCTTCATATAGCTCATTAACAACGTTTATTCTTTCTCTGATTGGCTCCGAGACCTCATAATCAAAATCAACAGCCTTTGTACATAATGTTCCATCGATATCAAATACATATGTCATTTCTTAAACTCCAATATTTTTTTAGAATATTCTAATATATTAGTTGTCGAATAGTCTCCTACGCGATCAAAAAATTCTAGTACTCCGCAATATTCAGCGCCAATAACAAGTTTATTTTTCCAGTCAGATCCAATCACCATTACATGAGGAGAAATACTTCTTATAATAACTTCTAATTTATCGGCCGAATCAAATACGACCACTTCGTCCACATACTTCAATGACTTTAGTGCAAATTTCCGGTCTTCAACATTATTAAATGGCCTTGAGGCGCCCTTGTCTTTGGCAACCTTTTCATCAGAATCGATCCCAACAATAACATAATCTCCTAATGATTTCGCATATTCAAGCATCTCCAGGTGGCCGCGGTGTAATATATCAAAACAACCATTTGTCCAAACAACTTTTATCATACAATCCCTACCGTGTTTTCAAAATAATTCTTTAATATGACCTCGGTGTTCGGCACCATCGCAGGGAGATCGTTTTGTGAAAAATAATGTAATTCATAGCTTTCATCACTAACAATTAATTCTCCTGAAACTCTTTCTCCTCTCAAAACTATATCGATCACCTGTACTAAAGCATCCGGATATTCTCTGAGGAGGAATCCTTTTTTCGGGCCCGTATAAATTCCGACTAACCCTACTATATCTATCTTCAGGCCGGTCTCTTCCAAAAATTCTCGCGTACAGGCATCTACAATGCTTTCGCCTGGTTCCAATCGCCCGCCGGGGATTCCCCACAAATTACAATCTTTTCTCTTTTCTAAAAGGATCTCGTTCTCTTCGTTTGATATAATTGCAGAAGCACCGGTGCGAATTTCTATGTCTTTCTTCTGGTCCGTGGTGTCTATAAATCTCATATTGTGGTGACCCCCTTTTTTTGAACGGTTTTTGTAGCACAATTATTGGCAAATTTTATAGCTTTAACTATATTGCCGCTATGCATATATTCAATTGCCAAAGCGGCCATGAATGTATCGCCGGCGCCGGAGGTGTCCCGGATCTCTACTTCTGGGACCGGGTAAACTAAATCATTATATCGACAACCGTCGGGCCCTAGTGTTACGATTATTTTGTTCGTTAATTCGTTACTAATTTTGTATTTTGTTCTTTCAAATTCGTTGTTGTTGATTTTGATATAAGAAACATTATTGGCCCAAGGGCCTATGATTTTTTTTGTATCTAAAAAAGTAATGGGTATGTGGCTGGAGATATATTCGATGTCTTCTTTTGTAACAAATCCTTTATCATAGTCAGAGATAACTGCAGCATCATAATTTGTGAAATCAATCTCTTCTAAATTGCACCTCCCATAAAGATGCTCATTCGCGTCGAGGCGCAAAATGATGTAATTTGTTCTATAATCCACATATCTTGTTTTTGAGATTTCTTTCCAAGTATCGTTGGTATAAATTTCAGCGTTGGCCCCCAAAGACAGCATGTTGGCATATACGTTCATGGCCATTCCGCCGCTTTCTTTTTTTAAATGTTTCTTTGTCTCTGTCGCCCTAAACACAGGAACAGGCGCTGCTGGGCATAGACGGTCGCATTCGCCATATGAAAATACGTCAACACAACTTTCTCCTATAACCAGCAGACGACTCATTGAGTGTCTCTAACTATACTACAAATAAGCCCAATCTCTTCTTCTGTTAGTTCTGGATAGTTTGGCAAAAAGAATCCTCTAGAGTGAATATTATCGCTCACTTCGTCTTCAAACTCTGGATACAAATTCGTCCAAAACGGATGGCGTCCCAAATTGCCGGCGCTAAAGATTCTTGTCTCGATTCCATGTTCCACCAATCTCATCACAATTTCTTTGCGATGTTCCGTACTATCTGCGAGAGCGCCAAAAGAAATTGATACTGGCACGTTGTCGCCCCAGCGCTGAAACTCAACAACACCCTCTAGCTTCTCAGCATATAGCCGATGGTTTTCGGTTCTACATTTTGCTGCCCATTTTGCCTTCTTAACTTGGCGAATACCAAGGAATGCTTGTAAATCTGTGGATCTTAAGTTATAGCCAGGAATGAAGAACGTGAATGGCGAATGAAAATCATCAATTCCATGTTCTGCCATCATCTTCTCGTGGGTTTCTTTATCTAGATCCTTTGCCCAACCATGGCTTCGAAGCATCAAAAGCATATCATATAATTCTTTATCATCAGTATTGACCATTCCACCTTCAATCGTAGAGAGTTGGTGGCCAAAATAGAACGAGAATGTTGACATCTCACCTACTGTCCCAACCATGTCTCCATCGGCGTAGGATGCCCCTAGGGCCGCGCAGGCGTCCTCAAGGAGGGTGAACCCGTACTTCTCTTTAAGAGCCAGCAGGCGCTCTTTATGGTGTGGTACGCCCAACACTTGAACGAAGATGACTGCGTCTGGGCGTTCTCGCTCGCAAATCTCTTCTAATTGGTCCAAATTTAGACCATATGTATCAGGGTCGGCACCACACATTATCGGTGTGAGGCCAAGTTGAATGGCTGGTGCTACTGTTGTAACCCACCCAACTGATGGTACTACAATCTTTTTGTTCGGGATGCGGCCGCACTGGACTGCTGCAGCAACCATAAGTAGGTTGGCTGATGAACCCGAGTTATTAAATACTGCGTATTCAGTGCCAATAAACCCAGCCCAATCATCTTCTACTTGCCATGTTAATTGTCCTTTGGTTAAGCGCGGATAGCTTTTCAGCCAATCGCAAAGCGCATTAACGTCTTCATCATTAATTGTTTCTTTTGCTAAGGGATATTTAATCTCCATCTTCTTGCTCCTTTTTTGTTGCTTGTACGTTTAGACTCATTAGCTTACCGTTAACCTTGTCCATGTGTGGTAGATAAGATTGACTATAATCGTCAATATAAAAGTGTTCTGTTTCCTTCCAATCATACAGTCTCACGTCTGTAAATCCGACGCCCATAAGATCTTCTCTTAAGGTTTCGAATGACCATCCATGATAGTGAAAATCAAAGTCATATTTTTGTCCGCCATATAATAATGCATGTAACACTCTTAAGTCTCCGCTGGAAAGATAATGTTCACATACGGCCTTTATGTCTGGCACCGCTACTCTCAGAGTGCCTCCCGGAATCAGTGCTTTGTGCCAGCTTTTTAATACATCTTTCCATGTTCTTGGCTGATAAACAAAGGGCTTATTTGGGAAGTGCTCTAGAACATGGCATGCATAAATCAAATCAACGTTTTCAAATTTTTCATGAATTTTGGTTACATCGCATACCACATCCGGGTTGACTTCTTTTCGTGCATCGACATTAATAAAGTCGTGCATTTTTCGATCACCGCATCCTAAATTCAATTTTACCATTTTAAATCCTTTCCACCCAGTAAGATATCATTTCATCAATCATTGTATCAAAATTATACTCAAATTTTAAATCAACGACTTTTTTTAACTTTGTAGTATCTCCTTTGAGATCGTTTAGTTCAGTTGGCCTAAAGAATTTTGGATCTTGCACAACATAATCTCGATAGTCCATGCCCAGCTGTCCAAAAGTATATTCGCACAGTTCTCTTACCGAGCGAGAAACACCGGTGGCGCACACATAATCGTCCGGCTCATCTAATTGTAAAATTTGCCACATGATTTTAACATAATCTTTGGCGTGGCCCCAGTCACGCGTGCTATCCAAATTGCCTAATACAAGTTTATCTTGAAGGCCTTTCTTAATTTTAACGGCGCCAATAGCAACTTTGTTGGTAACAAAGTTGCCGCCGCGGCGTGGAGATTCATGATTGAACAAAATACCGTTGGAAGCAAACATACCATATGATTCTCTGTAGCATCTTACTATACTATAGGCCAATAACTTGGCGCAGGCGTATGGGCTTACTGGGTTCATCGGGGTCGTTTCCCGCTGAAATCCATCGGCATCTATAGAATTACCAAACATCTCGGAACTGCTTGCTTGATATATCTTGGAATTACAATCAGTTAGACGAACTACTTCGAGTAAATTCAAAGTGCCTGTTCCAATAGAATTTAACGTATAAATTGGCTGATTAAAACTAATTCTGACATGGCTCTGTGCGGCTAGGTTGTAAATCTCCGCTGGTTTTACGTTATTTATAACAGAAAGAAGCGACGACATATCACACATATCGGCATGATATATGTTATTTTTTACTTCTTTATAGATATGTTGAATTCTGGCAGTTTGGTTCTCCGGGATTGAATTTCTTTTAACAATTCCGTGTACTTCGTAGCCTTTTTCCAATAAAAATTCTGCTAAGTATGAGCCATCTTGGCCATTGATTCCTGTGATTAACGCTTTTTTCATACTCTCACATTGGGATAATTTTTCTCAAACCAAGCAACTGTGTTATTCATGGCTGTTTTAAGATCGGTATATTTAAAATCGGGAAGAGTTTCTGTGAAGATGTCCTTGTTGGTTGGCCTTCTTAGTTGTCCATTGGGCTTGTCGGTCAGCCATTCAACGTTATGGTAATCAAACGCATTGCAAATCAATTTAACAAGATCCTTGATTTGTGTCTCTGCTTCTCCGGAAACAATTACTCTTTGAGGGAGTTCGCCTTCAAGTTCTAATAGTTTTACACATGCCTTGGCAACGTCTTTTGCATATAAAAACTCACGATATGGGGTTCCATCTCCCCATACTTGTAGGGGGGTGCCATCTTGTTTTGCTTTGTGACACTTGTGAACCAAAGAAGGCACAACGTGTCCGTCTTCTAAATTAAAATTGTCATTCTCTCCAAAAATATTACCAGGAATAACAGAACAATAATTTACACCGTGTTGTTGCTTGTAAGCCTTAATCTGTACATCTACCATTCTCTTTGAATATGCATAAGAATAGTGCGCGGGATATGGTTCTCCGTCATGCAGAATATCTTCATGAAGGCTTTCGGCTCCGGAAGGGAATGCACAAACAGATGAAAATGCTAAAAGTTTTTCTACGCCGCTTAAGTGAGCATAATGAATAACGAAAGCATTCATAAGAATATTATCATAATATTGTTGAGCGGGTGTGGAAAGATTTCTACCGATGCCGCCGACTCTCGCTGCTGTATGAATAACATAATCTGGTTTTGTCTGTTCGAAGAGTCTTCTAACATCATATTCATAGGTCAAATCATGTTCTTGGTGGCCCGAGAATATAAAATTATATTGTGAATATTGCTCTTGCAGGCTCTTCAATGCAGAACCAACAAGACCATTACCACCGGTAACGAGAATGGTTTTCTTAGCCATTTCCAAATCTCCTTACCCACACCGGGGGGCTATCCATCCAATTAAAATATGGAATTTGAATTCTATCTGATTGATCCGTTGCATAAATGCTAGTAAACAACGGAGCATCATTTGCGTGATATGCTTGCTGTACGGGTATATGATCGCCGCGGCCGGGGTTCCAGTCGCAATTCATTACTAAACCTGGCGAAAGATGAACTTGACCCCCCTTGCGCTGGGCACGAAAGGCCAAATCGTGGCAACACATGTTTAAGTGTTCAAATCTACAGTCCCAACCACCTAGCCATCTAAAGAATCTTGTTTTGTACATCCCCACTGGCACACATACATAATCTTCCGGGATCCCTGGCAATCTCTGATCGGGATGAGTCCAGGCCTTCCAATAATTATCGGGAGGCATCTTGCCAGAATGATTTTCACCTTCAGAGTATCGTACGCATACAACATCTTCTGTTTTGAGCGTTTTGTGCAAATCGATGCATTCTTTAATTGCATTTTCTACAAAGAATCCGTCATCTGAGCCCCACATCATATATTCACCTTCTGCTAGTGTTGTCGCCATTTGTGCACAGCGGGCTGGGGTTCCAAAATCTTTAACAAACTTAAAATTTCTCTTGTCTGAAAAATACGAATCGGGCTCCGTGGGGCCAACCAAAATCATTTGCCACTTGTATCTACCAACGGATCTTAGCGCGCTCTCGTACAAACCCTGCCATAACCGTGTTCTATGTGCCGGCATGCATATCGATATATCATATGCGTATTCTTTACTCATTTTTAAATCTCCTTTCCCAAACTTGTGGGGCATCTTTCCAATTCATAATTTTTAATGTCATATTGTTAACTTTTCTCCAATCTGGTCGACGATATTTTTGTTGTATGCGTGGCTCATCATGAAAGGTTTGACATTCATAAATCGGCTTATGATCACCTGTGGAGCCTGGCATATGATCTGTTAGTGCTTGAGGTTCTTTTGCCATGGCAACCACGGCTCCCACGGCTTGTGCCCTAATGGCCATATCAGTATGGGCAACCCAAGTGCCCTCATATAAGCAATCCCATCCCCCCAATACATATGCAAACTTTCTATGAAGATAGGCGATATTAAAGAGCCACCATTCCGATGGAAAGAAGGGCGAAAAAGCGGGCGTATTAGCAATTCTAAAATATGCATCAGGCTGAAGTGTTTCTCTTTCTTCCGAACCAATTTCTCCTTCATAATACTTTGCCACCACTACATTTTTTTCATCGGAGCCCATGCTCTCTAAAAGATCCATGTGTGCGTCGATGGCATCGGGAATCATTAAACCATCATCAGCCATCCAAGTTATGATGGGCGCCTCACACATCAACAAGCCAATATTGTGGGCTCGGACAGGCGAACCAAAATCTCTCATATATTTAATATTTTTGTATTTTTCTAGCGCAGAAGGTAGCGGATATGGGCTTACAATTATAATTTCAAAATTTCTGGTTGTGGATTTTAATATAGAATCATAGACTGCTTCTAACCTTCCGGGCCGGATGCTTGGTAAAATTATTGAAAGTTCTGGTTTCATTGCTTTTTCCTCATATAATCTATCACTTCGTGAACGGATTCCTCTAAAGTGCCTTTTGCCTTAAAGCCCAGTAATTCTTCTGCTTTAGAAACATCGGGGATCCTCTTCTGAACATCGTATTCATATGCAGGATCTGAAACCGTTCTAAACTCCTTACCCGGATTAAGCGCGTTCCACACTATTTTTCCTAATTCTAACACAGAAGTTGCGACTGGTGTAGATATGTTGAAATCCTCGTTCTCTGCCTTATCGCTCTCTAAGCACATTCGAATGCCTCTTGCAATATCTCTTCCGTTTGTATAACAACGTACTTGCTCACCAGTGCCGAGAATATGTAAAGGATCTTGTCCTTTCAAAATCTTATTGATAATATCAGGAAGGACATGACTCATCATTAGTTTAATGTTGCCAGATTTGACTTCGTGTTCCCCAATCGCGTCTTCTTCTCCAACGCCAACACAATTAAAGGGTCGAATAATTGTGTAAGGCAATCCGTATTGTTCATAGGCGCCCTTACAGAAGTACTCGACAGCCAATTTTTGAAAGCCGTAGGTGCTCAATGGTGGTGCGCACGTCTTAATCTCGCTCTCGGGCGTTGGATAAACATCTGTGTTCTCGAATACCATGCTGCTAGAGAGCACAATAATGCGCCTTAAGTTGTGGTTTTTGTTAAGTTCTATGGCCAAATCAAATGTTGATGCAAGAATACGCTCGTTTGTTGCGAGCAAATCATAAGCATATTTGTGAAAATAAGTGATGCCGCCGATCATAGCTGCTGCAGCAATAATGTAATCTACATCGGTTAACGATGGATGCCGCCAATTTCGACGGGGATCCAAATTAATAGCGTCCATCTCGATGAATTCAAAATTAGGGTGGCTGTCGTGCGGGCGTGTGATTGGGCCATATTTTGAAAAGTTGTCAATGCCAACAACTTGATATCCTTTATCCAAAAACTCGGCACATAGATATGAGCCGATAAAGCCTTGGCTGCCTGTGATTAAAACTTTCTTCATTTCTTAAGATACCTTTTTATATCGGAGATGTTCAAAATCTTCTGCCCGATGTATATGGATAATGTCTAGCATCTCATCGGTGTACCATTCTAAAATATCTTCTGGTAAATATTCTTTCCATTTTTTGCTTGTATCGACCGTATGTGAAAGGTGGTTAGTCTTTCTTCTAATCGCCAAATATTTGCATAAATCATTATAATCTTTTTGTATATTTTCTAATCTAATAAGATAATTAACTTTTATTATTTCTTGGCTGGGGTCCGGCCGAACATGAAGATGTTCTACTTGGGGTGTTGTGCCAGATAGTGGCTCCTGTGGTTTGCCGACATGTCGCCCGTGGACCCAGTTTTGCCAACTGTCTCTAATTAATTTTTTGATTTTTGGGTGTTCTAAGCCTTTCGTTTTTTTCATTAACGTTTCATTTTGATCATAAAGAAACCAAGAAAATTCTCTTTTGTATGGGTTCCTACAGCTTCCAATAGTGATATATGAATCCATAAATGAATTATAGCACTTAATGCGTGGATCGCTCATCAAGCCTGCCCAATCGCGCAGCCTTAAGTGTTTCATATTGCCATCTCGCGAGCCAGGATCAAATATTACATCTGCACCGTATCGTTGGAAGCGAATAGCCTCATTTTCTGCTCCTTCGCGCTTATACTTTTTACTAATCCTATCGCTCTCTTGATTGAACACATCGCCGTATATTCGAGCATACTCCAGCCATGGTCGCCACCAAGGAAAATCGCGCGGTCGTGGATTAATTCCTTTTATATCTCCATTTTCTCCATAAAACACTTGGCATTCTCGATCTGTATCGGCATGGAGCGCGGTACTTATGGACGTCCCTCCGGTTTTGGGAGTATGAATAAAGATAAACCCATATTTATTAGAGATCACTTTCTCATCCCCTCGAACACTGTAACTTTATAGTTGTTATTCTCGTCGAGTAAATCTTCAAAAAAATCAACATTGGTGTCTTCCATCAATTTAGCCATGGCCGACACATCTTTTGGCAAGCACATACCGCCGAACCCTCGGAAATTGTCGTTACATTCAAGGTAATTGCTGTGGATGTGCTTGCGATTTACAACGGCGTTCTTGACGTTAGTATAATTAACACCGCTTAATTTGCAGGCCTCGTAGAAACTATTGGCGCAAAGATATGAGCCTATAAAACCCTGACTGCCTGTGATTAAAACTTTTTTCACTATACCTCTCCCTTCTTATATGGAAGATATTTAAAATCGTCGGATCGATTCTTGTGGATCAAAAACAAAATCCTGTCATCATACCATTCTATGATATTTTCTGGTAGATATTCAGCCCATCTTTTTTTGTTGTTTAGAGCGTGTGGGATGGTTTTTGTTCTTCTTTCCATTCCGAGAAATTGACACAATTTGTTATAATCTTGTTCAATATTTTCAAGTCTAATAAAGTTGGTGGGATTATGAATATCAGGCTCATTCGTGGACAGAAGAACAGAGTGATTTGCTTGACTCAACTCATCGCTAGCAAGTCTATTATGGGCCCACAGAGACCATGCTTCTCTTATCTTGCTGGCAATATAAGAATTTTCTTTTCCGGCCGATTTGAGAGTGCTTTCTAACTCTTTTAAAAATGTTTTATTTTCATATAGAAACCATGAAAATTCTCGCGTGTAGGGGTTCCTGCAGGTCGCCACGTAAGTATATGAGTCTAAAAAACTTCCGTAATGCTGGAGGCGCCGATCGGACAACAGCGCCGACCATATCCACTTCGGTAAGTGTTTAATGTTACCATGGCCCACGTTGTTAATTGTAGAATCTCTCGAAAAGGCCACTGTTACATCAGTGTTAACCAGCGGAACTGCGCTGGGTGTGGTTTTGTCAGTTTTTTGGTAGTGTTGTGACCACAATGCGGTGTTGTACTCTTCAAATTTTGCCTGCTCTTCAATCCAGACACTCCACCAAGGAAAGTCCTTTTGATTAGGATAGATAGAACTAATTCCCTCACCGTCGGCTTCATACCTCACGTCGCACTCGCCAAGAGTATCTTTAATTATAGAGTGTGATACTGATGTACCACCAGTCTTTGGAGCGTGAAGAAATATAAATCCATGCCTGTTCGATATCACTTGCGCATCCCCTCGAAGACGGTCACTCTATATTTGCCGTTTTCATCCAAAAGATCTTCGAAGAAATCAACATTTGTGCTCTCCATCAATTTAGCCATAGCGGATACATCTTTAGGTAAACACATGCCACCAAAACCTCTGAAATTATCATTACATTCAAGGTAGTTTCCGTGAATATGTTTACGATTAACAACTGCATTCTTAACATTGGTATAATTTACTCCACTAATTTTACACGCTTCATAGAAGCTATTGGCAAAAATAATCAACATTGCATTGTATACATTGTTGAAATACTTACAGAACTCAGCTTCTGCGTGTGTTAATCTGACAAACTTTTCTGGTAGTGAGCTGTGGCATCCTTTGATGAGTTTGTACGTCTCATC
>Ga0208668_1000314_pt1 | contig 12989 bp, 6 predicted proteins | sample 18_taG_FD_184093 | JGI IMG/M metagenome (GOLD analysis project Ga0208668, IMG submission 184093) | Marine viral communities from the Subarctic Pacific Ocean - 18_ETSP_OMZAT15316 metaG (SPAdes) (version 2) | ecosystem: Environmental > Aquatic > Marine > Oceanic | place: Pacific Ocean | collected...
GCCCTATGGGCATATCAACGCCATCTTCCTGAGTGATGCGAACGCGCTTCTGACTGAAGAACCAAAGCAGGCCATGAAGGCGGCGAAGGCCCAAGGGGCGTTTGTGTTCTTGAACCATCCGATTTGGTTGCCGCATGTGTCGGATGGGATTGCGCGTCTCAGTGACTATCACAAGGATCTGATCGCGGAGGGCCTGCTTCAGGGCATCGAGGTCGTGAATGGAACTTTGGATGGGCACTCCGAACATGCGCTCCAGATTGCCCTAGACAATAATCTGACCGTAATGGGCACGTCTGACATCCATGGCCTTGTGGATTGGACCCATAATGCCGGAGCTGGCGGGCATCGCCCGATGACGCTCGTATTGGCTTCGGATCGTAGCGAAGCGGCCTTCAAACGGGCTTTGTTTGATGGCCGTACAGTGGCCTGGTCTTATGACGACCTGCTCGGCCGGGAAGAGCATGTGAAGGCAGTGGTTGATGCCTGTCTCACTCTTGAGGCTGAACCGGCCGTGCGTGACTACACAGTGATCTCCGCGAAAATCGTCAATACTTGCCCGGTAAATTTCACTCTGCTTAATCAGGGAGAGGAAACGTTCCAGAACACCGGCGATGTGCTGAACGTAAAACGGGATGGCGAGACGGCGGTTGCTGTGCGCACCAAAACCGGCAAAGGTCAGATGGTTCTGACCGTTGATGTACTGAACGCCCAGATTGGCTTTCGCAAAGCCTTGACGACACGTCTTGTGACAGCGATTCCCGCTCAATAGCTCTCGGATCGTTCCGGAAATTCCTATCTCCTGTCAGAGCGCACATCCCCATGGGATGTGCGCTTTCCTCGTCGTGACGGCAAAGTTCATTTCAAACCCCAAGATGCAATTGACTTGCAATAACATTTCCCCTAGTCGGCAGTTAATACTGAGACACATTCTCATAAATGCAAATCCAAGGGGTAAATTTGATGCGAGTATCGCGGGTCAGCGCTGTCAGTACTGTTGCGCTTCTTATAGGTGTGGCATCTGCCGCTCCGGTCTGGGCGCAGACTTCGGACACGGACCGGGCCGAAGAGAGCCGTCAGGAAACGGTGATCGTGACCGGTACGACCGGATCTTTTGGTGCGACCAAGAACGAAACACCGATCGTCGAGACGGCACGCTCGCTCTCCGTCGAAACATCCGACATGTTCATAGACAAGGGCGCCTTGCGGCTGGTCGATACGCTGACCTATGTGGCGGGTGTGACTGCCGAGCCCTATGGCTTCTCAACCCGCGGTGATTTCCCATTCTCCCGTGGTCTAAGCATACCGCGTTATCGTGACTCCATTCAGGAACTCTTCGGTAGCTACAACTCCACTCGTGCCGACGTATACACGATTGAGCAAGTTGAAGTGCTCAAAGGTCCAGCTTCGGTACTCTATGGTCAGGGGTCACCGGGCGGTATCGTCAACTATGTGTCGAAAACGCCGTTGGAAGACTTTGGCGGCGAGATCGCGGCACAAGTGGGAAACAATGATCACTACCAGATTGCAGGTGACGTAACCGGGCCAGTCGCAGGTTCAGATGGCAAGCTGCTGTATCGTCTGGTTGGCCTCTATCGCGACACAGGTACGCAGATTGATCAGGTTGACGAGACGACGACGGTTTTCATGCCATCACTCAGCTGGTTGCCGACGACAGATACCAAGTTTACAGTGATCGGACTTCTTCAGGATACCGATAGCGATGCAGCCGCCCAGTTCATTCCGGTCGAAGGTACGCTCAATCCGCTCAGTTCTTCAGGCGGCTACCTGAACAACAATGTCTATGCCGGTGAACCTGGTTTCAACCGTTATAATACGGACTCACAGCAAATTACCTTGTTGGGTGAACATCGCATCAATGATGTGTTCAAGCTGGAGGGCACGGCGCTTTGGCGGTCCGGCGAGGCCGACTATCAACAAGCTTGGCCGGTCTTCTACGGTCCGCGCTATCTGAACCAGATTCTCGATGCCACACCTGCCTTGCAGGCTGCGGCAGACCTGCAGGGACTGACGTTCACCGACACGACCGTGCCCCGTACATTCTATCAAGGTGACAATACGTTCGACCAGATGGCAGGCGACTTGCGCCTCCGCGCAGAATTTTCCACCGGCAAGTTCGATCACCATGTCCTCGCCGGGATGCAGTATCAAGACGTCGAAACCGACAGTGACTCTGCATACTATTTCGGCGGCGGGGTTCTGGCCGGCGACTTCCGTTATGTTCTCGATCTGGCGAACCCGGTTTATGGAAACTATCCAGACCAGGCGACATTTGACGCGATCTACAGTGACACACCCGCTTCGAACGTCGAAGACTTCGGCATCTATCTTTCCGACCAGATATCCTACGAAAACTGGCGTTTCACGCTGGGCCTGCGCAGCGATAGTGTCGAGAATGACAGCGGTACGACCGTCCAGGATGACGACGCGATATCGACCAGCGTTGGCGTACTCTATCGATTCGACAACGGTTTTGCGCCATATGCCAGCTATTCGGAATCCTTCGAGACCGTTGTCGGAACTGATACGCTCACCAACAATCCGCTGAAACCTCAGGAGGCCCGTCAGTATGAAGTGGGTATCAAGTATGAACCTGAAGCCTTACCGGGATTGATCACGTTCAACTATTTCGACATCGAAATCTCCAATTTGTCCAACCCGAACTCCCTGCCGGGTGCCGCCTCGCAACAGGAAGGCGTTGGCAAGCTGAAAGGCTTCGAATTCGAGAGCCACGTTCAGATTGATGAAGTCTATCTGCAGGCATCCATTTCCACGCTCGATGCGGAAGACCCGAACGGATTCCAGTTGGCGGCTGCACCGGAAACGCAGGCGTCTCTGTGGACTACATGGCGTCCAGACGGTCGTTGGTCCGGTTTCAAATCAGGCGCAGGTATCCGTTATGTGGGCGAGACCGTTTCCGAGAACGGAACCGTCCGCTACGTGACGCCAGACTATACGCTAGGCGACCTGATGGTCGGTTACGAGTGGGACACATGGGATTTTCAGGTCAATGCACGCAATCTGACCGACGAAGACTATCTCACGGGTTGCTTGACGCGGGGGGATTGTTTTCCTGGCCAGCGCCGAACGGTCGTAGCCAGCCTGCGCTACAAATTCTAAGGCGGGCGCTATATGAGCCATGCTGACTATATCCTGGCGATCCTTGCCTCGGTCGGAGGCATATTCGGTCTTGCGCTGCTCTTCGCAGTGTGGCGCAAGCCGGGGCGCCCGGTCCTTCTGGTGCTCGGATGGGCGCTGGTGGCCGCAAGTCTTGTCGTATGGTTTATTGTCAATTTTGATCGCGGTGTCGCACAGGTCGCCTCGCTCCTGATGCTGATCGTGGCCGGGGCGATCACTCTGCCGGGGCTGCGCGGAACCAACGGCCTGCAAGCGCCTGTCCGAAATCGCGAGGTACCTGATCGCGCACGCCGGTCACCCTTGCAGATGACAGCCGACATCGGTTCCGGAATATGGACGTTTCTGCTGGCCGGACCGGCTGCAGGTGCGATCTCTCTATATGCTGGAGGGGCGCTCCTGCGCCTTACCAAACCGGAAATAGGCAATCCGACGAATGCCGTGGTGGTGGCCTTCCTCGTCAGCTTATCCCTATGGGCCGTATTGAGCACGTTGGTGCTCATGGAAAAACGCAAATTACGTCGCAGCGTCTATGTGGTGGTCGCCTTGGCGGCCGTGCTCTGCGCCGCTCTCATTTAGCTTGTCGAGACTCTTCCTATGGCAAAATCCCTCTGGCCAAAATCTTCAAGTGAACGTGTTGATTCCGCCCTGTCGGCGCACTCTGTCATGGGGCTGGTAATCAGCGCTTTGCTGTTTGTCATCTGTGTGAGTGGCACGATTGCGGTGTTTGAGGACGAGTTGGAATGGTGGGAGCAAGCGGGCACTCCGACGGTGCACGAAGTTTCTCCATCCGTGATGCAAGCGACTGCCGAGGAAGTGCTCAAGCGCGATCCCGAAACGACACATCTCTACATGTATCCTCCGCGGGAAAACTGGCCCCGGTTTGTGGCTGGTGGGGACAATGGCATATTCGTGTTGAATGAGTCCGGTGAATTCGTGCGCCAACTGGAGGCGCCTTGGAACGATTTCCTTATTGAACTCCATTACTATCTCACCATGCCGCACAGTCTCGGCATTATCATTGTTGCCATATTCGGTGTCATGCTCGTGTCTATGGCAGTCTCGGGACTGCTCGCGCATCCGCGCATCTTCCGGGATGCTTTCCGATTTCGGCGCACCGGCCAGGCGCGGCTGGCTCAGGCCGACCTTCATAATCGTCTCAGCGTCTGGACGACGCCTTTCCTCATTGCTGTGGCGGGAACTGGTGCGATGATCGGACTGTTCGGTGTCGTGGCATTCGTTTTTGCACAGACCAATTTTGGTGGCGACACGAAGAAGCTTAGTGAGGCGATCTTCGGCGGTGAAATCCTCGAAGCTGACGCCACGCCTGCACCCATTACCGGCGTGGATACGGCGCTCATCAATCTCGATCGCGATATACCTGAGGCAAACCCTTTCATTGTGATCATTCATGAGCCTGGAACCAAAAGTCAGCACATCGAGATCTATGGCGACGAGACCAATCGCCTGATTTATGGGGAAACCTATACCTATTCGACGGATGGCAAGTTGCTTGCGACCGGGCACAATTCCGACGGGCCGGTTGGTCAACAGATCGCCATGTCGATGTATCGGCTTCATTTCGGTGATTTCGGCGGCGCGCTGATGAAGTCGATCTATTTCCTGTTGGGCATCATGCTCTGTATTGTCGTTGCCACCGGCTTGAACATCTATTTCCTCAAGCGCCGCGAGAAGGGGCGTGCGGCACCGCGTCTGGAAGCGATGTGGAGTGGTTGGATCTGGGGCAGTATGGCCATGTTCCCGATTACGCTGACGGTTAGTCTTCTGGGTGTCAGTGGCGGTTGGCTGATCGCGATGTTCTGGCTTGGATCAATCGTGTTTTCAGGTGTCGCAACTGTATGGATGAGTGCAGCGTCGGCGGGCCTGATGTTCCGCGCAATCTTTGGCGCGGCCTTGCTCTCTGCATCTCTGGTTCATCTGCTGCGCGGCGACATGGATTGGACCAATGCCTACATGGTGACCATCTCCGTGGCTCTGCTTGCCACAGGGGGAGCTTTTGTTGCGAGGGCGCTTTGGTCCAAGCGGTTCAGTGCAGAGCCAGCGACGACTGTTCAGGCTGGCTGAGGCAAACTATGCCTGACTTCAATGAAAGTCCCTGCTTCGCGGGATCACTCGGACATTGCGGGGGTGTTGACCGCTTGTCCGTTGTGCCGGGCCCTTGCGTTCGGGAATTGGGCGTGTGACCTCGTCGGCGCGGTCGAGAACCCTTTTCAACGGATCATCTCCAATATCCTCTGACAGGTGAACAAGGTCTCCCGTCCGGTCTATCAACTGGTTCGCCACGATGTGGGTAACATTGTCGGCGGTTTGAACGCGGCCCTTCACCATCAAGACACGCGCACCCATCACGACTGGCCGAAAGCGTTCGAACACGTTCGGCCAGACAACCAGATTGGCGATGCCGGTCTCGTCCTCAATGGTGATGAAACAGACCCCGCTGGCCGAACCCGGGCGTTGACGCACCAGTACGACACCTGCTGTTTGTACCCGTGCACCATTTGGCAAATGGCACGCCTCCTGCGTTGAGACGACGCCCATCCTGTTATAGCCCGCTCTCAGAAAGGAGACCGGATGGTCCTTCAATGAGAGGCGGGTCGTTTGGTAATCCTGCAGGACTTGTTCTGAGCGCGGCATGAGGGGGAGTATTGGCACCTGTTCGGCTCCCTGTTCTGCCGCATCAGCTGCAGCGAACAGGGGCAGCGTGTTGCCGCTGGTTTCGCCACGTACGCTCCATAGGGCCTCGCGCCGGCTAAGCTGCATTGAGCCGAATGCATCTGCTGCGGCGAGTAGTTCAAGCGACCGGCGGCTGACTCTTGCTCGTCGGCGAATATCTTCTGGGTGGTCGTAGGCATTGCCCCGGGCAATCATCATCGCTTCCATCTCGTCTTCGCGCAGACCGTCCACCTGTCTGAAACCGAGACGAACAGCACAATATGTCCTGTCCGTTGGTTCCAGCGTATTGTTCCAATCCGAAAGATTCACATCCACGGGACGGATTTCCACGCCATGCTCGCGGGCATCCCGCACAATCTGCGCGGGCGCATAGAAGCCCATGGGCTGGCTGTTCAGCAGCGCTGCGCAGAAAACATCCGGATGATGCCGCTTTAGCCAGCTCGAGACGTAAACAAGGTGGGCAAAGGAAGCGGCATGGCTTTCTGGAAATCCATACTCGCCGAAGCCCTTCACCTGGTCGAAGCATCGTGCCGCGAAGGTCGCATCATAGCCGCGCGCGATCATACGCTCGACCATCATGTCCTGATAGTTGCCAATCGTCCCCATTTTGCGGAAAGTGGCCATCGCCCGGCGCAGACCATTGGCTTCATCGGCTGAGAACTTTGCAGCATCCATGGCAATCTGCATCGCCTGCTCCTGAAACAAGGGCACGCCCAGCGTGCGACTGAGGATGCGTTCGAGTTCATCTGGCGGTCCATGCTCAGGTGCCGGTGAAGGATAAGTTATGGTTTCAAGGCCTTTCCGGCGACGCAGATAGGGATGCACCATATCACCCTGAATGGGGCCGGGCCGGACGATCGCGACCTCGATTACAAGGTCATAGAAAGTACGTGGCCGCAGGCGCGGCAGCATGTTCATCTGTGCCCGGCTTTCCACCTGAAATACACCGAGGCTGTCACCTTCGCAGAGCATCTCATACGTGGCCTCATCATCCTGTGGGATGGTGGCGAGTGTATACTCCAACCCCTTGTGCAGCTGAAGCAGGTCAAATGCCTTCCGGATACAGGTCAGCATGCCGAGGGCCAGAATATCCACCTTCATGATACCGAGGGCATTAATATCGTCCTTGTCCCATTCAATGAAAGTGCGCTCGTCCATGGCGGCATTGCCGATGGGGACTGTCTCGACCAAGGGTCCGCGCGTCAGAACAAAGCCGCCGACATGCTGTGACAGGTGCCGCGGGAAACCAATCAGCTGCTGGGTGAGCAGAATGGCCCGGCGGATCATTGGATTGGCCGGGTCGAGCCCGGCCTGGCGGATCTGATCTGGATTGATGGCGCTGCCCCAACTACCCCAGACCGTTCCGGCGAGGGCGGCGGATATATCTTCGGTCAGGCCGAGCGCCTTGCAGACCTCCCGCACGGCCGAGCGCGGTCGATAGGAAATCACCGTGGCGGTCAGGGCCGCCTTGTGTCGGCCATAGCGATTGTAGACATACTGAATGACTTCCTCGCGGCGCTCATGTTCAAAATCGACATCGATATCCGGTGGCTCTTTGCGTTCCTTTGACAGGAATCGTTCGAACAGGAGGCTGGTCAGGGCCGGGTCTACATTGGTGATTCCTATACAATAGCAAACTGCCGAATTCGCTGCGGAGCCACGCCCCTGGCATAGGATGTCCTGCTCGCGTGCCCAAGCCACGATATCGTTCACGGTCAGGAAATAGCGCGCATAATCCAGCTCCTCGATCAGGGCGAGCTCCTTGTTGAGGGCGGCGCTGACTTTGCCTGGAATGCCATCCGGATAGCGCCATTGCGCGCCTTTCCAGGTGAGGTCATGAAGGTGTTCCTGCGGTGTCTTTCCCACCGGGACAGGTTCGTCGGGATACTCGTAGGAAAGCTCATCTAGGCTGAAGTTGCAGCGCTCTGCGATCTCGACGGTTCGATGCAAGGCTGGCTCGAACCCTTTGAAAAGTCGAGCCATTTCGTCTGGTGATTTCAAATGACGTTCAGCATTGGCCTCCAGTCGGTAGCCTGCTTGCTCTATCGTGCAGTGCGTGCGGATGCAGGTGAGCACGTCCTGCAGCGGGCGGCGTTCCGGGGTATGGTAGAGCACGTCATTTGTCGCCACGATCGGCACACCCTGCCAGGCGCAAAAATCGGCGAGGCGGGCAATCCGTTCCCGATTACGGCCATGATAGGCATAGCTGGCCGCCACATAGACGTTGCCTGGCGCGCGTGCCGCGAACCGTTCCAGGACTTCGGCAAAGGTCGTGTCTAACTTGTCCGGCGGCCGGAAAATGAAGACCTGTCCTTCGGCATGGGCAAGAATGTTTTCCAGCGTGATCAGGCAGTCGCCTTTTTCCGCTCGCAATTTACCGGCCGATAAAAGGTGCGAAAGGTGCCCATAAGCTGTCCGGTTCTTTGGATAGCAAATCACTTCCGGGCCGTCCGTCGGCACGAGGCGCGCACCGACGAGGAGAGGCAGGCCGGCTTCTTTTGCCGCGATATGGGCGCGCACGACACCGGCAAGCGTATTATGGTCTGCAACACCGATGGCGACATGCCCCAATTGTTTGGCGGTCAGGACGAGTTCTTCTGCATGTGAGGCACCGTGCAAAAAAGAAAAATTCGTCGTAACGGAGAGTTCGGCATAGTCGGTCATGCGAAGAGGCCGTGTACATACCATTCGGGCGCGCCGCCACGCCCATCGCCATAAAGTCCTTCGCGGAACAGCCAATAACGCCGCCCCGCCGCGTCCTCTACACGGTAATAGTCCCGCGCGCGCGGGAGGAGCTTTACCGGTCCGGATGGGGCATCCAGCATGGCCTCGAGATCTGCGCGCACATGCGCGATCTGGGCAGCATCGGCACGCGGGTCCATTTTGGGGGTGAGCCATTGGCGGGCCTGGCCTCTCAGCGCTGGTGGGGGCTGTGGCACGGCAATATGGGTCCACCATTCCGGAGCGATCCGTTCAGGTCCGTCGGCTCGCGTCACTGTACGCGGCACGCGACGCCAGATGAAGCGCAGCGGCGGGCCGTCCGGCACTTCGGCCATGACTGTGATGCGTTCCGGTGAGGACAGGAGGCGAATGGGGCGCGGTCCGGCAGCCGTGCTGTGGGTGGCGAGGACCGGGACATCGCCGATGAACTGCACTTGCCGTTCGGCGCGTTCCGGCACATGACTCTCTCGTGGTTGGACAAGGCTTACGGTGTGTTCGCCCAGCCGGGCCATGATCCGGTCGGCCAGCGCGGACAGGGCGGCAGTGTTCATGTCCGCTGAGGCGAGGTCGCCCGACAGCGCCATAGGGCTGGTCTCCATCCTGTCCGTGCGATGGGCTTCGAGCAAAAGCAGGTCGATACCAAAGCCGGGGTCAATCGAATCGATCCGTTCACGAAACAGGCGGAGAATGTGTTTCGGCTCACGCGCAGGGCGGGCGGTCTTCACTTCCAGTTCAGCGCGTGTACCGTCAGACTTGAAAGCCATGAGCAGAAAGTGCCGCGCGCCGAGACCAGCCGCCCCGAGGGCCTCACACAGATCCTGCGCCAGTTGTTCGAGGCCAATTCCGATGGCTTCGCTGGTGGCAATCGGTTCCGGACAGTTCAACCGGGCGGATCGGATCGGCAGGGGGCGCAGGGGCGCCAGTGGTTCATGGCGCAGGCCCAGGGCCTGGTCGAGCCTTAGGAGTACTGCATCGGCGGCGGATCTTGACTGGAAGCGCCGCCCCAGAGCTTTACGATCGATGCCGTAAAGCTGGCCGATCCGCGTGAGGCCGAAGCGGCGCAGCAGGGTTTCGGTGTCAGGCGACAGGCGCAGGGCTGCGACGGGAAGTTCGGCAAGGCCAGCCTGTTCTTCGCCTTCTTTCAGGCAGGTGCCCGGCGCGGCACGGGACAGAGCGGAGGCTGCGCCCGGCGTGCCGGCAAGGCCCAGCCTGTGCGGGATGGCATTGCGCTCCAGCAGATCGGATAGTGTCTCCATCATGGCCAGTTCGCCGCCATAGAGGTTTTCGCACCCCGTGGTCTCCAGGATGAGGCCGTCAGTGCCATCGATCGCGATCAGCGGCGTAAACCGGATCATCCAGTCGCCAAGTGCGGACAGGGCACGGATGTCGGCGACCGGGTCCATGTCCTCGGTAACAAGGTTGGGCACGCGGGCCCGTGCATCGGTGAAGACCAACCCCTCTGTTATGCCAAGCTGACGGGCAGGGTCATTGGCAGCGGCGATGCGCAGACCCTTGGTGCTGTTTTCAAGCAGGGCAAAGGGCAGGTGGGGATCAGGCGGTTTGCCGGAGGCCGGGCGGGCCGATCCGGTCCTGAGGCCGCGGCGAGCGCGCCGGAGCCGGGTCAGCGGCCAGTCCGGAAACCACACGCAAAGATAGCGTTTCATCGTCAAGCTCCAGATCAAAGGACTGCCCTGCCATGTGCGGGGCCTGGCGGGACCGTTCGAGCACAGCCTTCCAGCGGAGCGCTCCGGGGGCATGCGTGTCATAACGGTTGGGGGATGAGGGACGGGGGGAAAGACGCCACCGGGCACTGGCAGCGGTGGCGCCGTCCCGCGTATAGGGCATCAACAGGATGACCGGCGTGCCATGCCGCCCGGATACAAGTGCGAGACGGCGCGAGGCGGTGAAACTGGCATCCTCCAATTCTGCAATCACCAGTGAGGCCACACCGGAGCGGATGGCTTCTTCGGTGGCCCAGAGAGCTTCTGCAGGCTTGCGCGGGGTGATGTTCAGGCTTGGGGGCAGGTCCGGGGCGACTTCTCGGCAGCCAGCCTGAAGGAGGCCGCCATGGGCCTGTTTCAGGCTGGACTGGCGGATCCAGATAACAGGGCCCTTGCGACGTGTGCGTGCCGCGAGCGCAAAGCCGGTCATCGCCGGAAAGTCCCCGTGTGAGGTCTCGCAGATCTCATGGACACCTGCCTCTCCCAGACCGAGTGGAAAAGACAGGCTCGGCTGCTGCTGAGGCGGGAAGCTATGAAACGCGTCCTTCAGGGAAGATGGGATTGAGGCCATTTGTTCATTATTTGTTCTTATCACATTGAGTCAACTGACTCCGTCGAGCAGAAAGGATTTCAACAGGTACAGTGGCGGTTTCTGACGGACTTGTCCTGTAATGGATTATTCAGGACGAGGTTGGCCAAGCCGTAGCAGAAAGATCTGTGGAGCAGTGCTGACGCTGGCGACAAATGCCCGCGTGTCGGCCGTCAGGTATGTGTGAAAACAAGAAGCAGCAGGATCGGCAAGGCAAAGCCCGCAATCGTAAGTGGCCATGTGCTGGGGCGGCGCGTGGAATGCATCTGCAGCAACCAGAGCCCAGACGCACAGAACAAGACAACTGCAATGGCGAACAGGTCGAGAAACAATGTCCAGGCGAAGCCAGTATTTCGGCCCTTGTGCAGGTCGTTGAGATAGGCGACCGCGCCGCGACTGGTTTTTTCGAACATGACTTCGCCGGTCTCACGGTCAATGCTGATCCAGGCATCTCCACCGGGCCGGGGCAGGGTGATATACGCGTCAAAATCGGTCCATTCGACCGGGCGGCCTGTTGTATCAAAGCTCGTCTCAGATTTGAGATAGGTCGCGACCTCGGCGGGCAGGCCGGACTCGGCGCCAGTCTTCGCATGTTCATCAAGTAGCGTGACCAACTCGCCTGGCAGGATGCTCTCGCCTTCGATGGTTTTTGGCTTTGAGGTAAGATCGCTGGCATGATTGAGCGTAATGCCAGTCGCCGCGAACAGCATCATGCCGACAAGACAGAGCGCGCCAGACATCCAGTGAACGGTTCGCACCTGACGCTTGATGAACATTTTCAAGGATGCGCGTTTTGCGGGGGCGGTCTGGGAGAGGCTCATTCCGTCAGGGCTCATTATCTGTAATGCGCCGTCTGAAGTTCGGCGCGGTCTGGTGGAGTTTCGCCTCCTAACATGCGCGAATATGCGTCTGCAAGTCATTCTCAATGCGTGTGTGCAATTGACTTGCTGCGGGCCTGTTGGTCTAGCCAAGGCGTATACGTTTCCTGACCAGGCATCTGAATGCGCTACGCTCTTCTAGACTCATGTGATCCCGTCCGGGCCGCCACACTTTTCTATGGCGATGCGGCAACCCTCTGGCTCGATAGCGCGGATACCGATCACCCTTCATCACGCTGGTCATATCTCTGCATTGCACCAATCGCGACTTTGCAGGTTCGTGCGGAGGAGCTGTCACGCGGTGAGGATGGCTTCGCAGACAGGGCGGACGAAGTAAGGGCCTGGATACGCAGCACCGAACGGCAGCGCATTGCGGAAGGTCCCCCGTTCCAAGGCGGCGCGGCGGGCTATGTTTCCTATGACGCTGCGCCACTCTTCCTTGAGCGATTCCAGTCGCGACACATGCCGCGCTCTGATTTGATTGAATTCAACTTGTACGACACGTTGCTGGCATTCGATCTTGAGGGTCAGAAGACTTGGGTCATGTCGGCCGGGCTGAGGGCGACGAACGCAGAAGAGGATGACGCGCTGGCAGATGCGAAGATTGCGGAGGTGCTGACCCGTCTTGGCGACACGCGGCGCGCCCCGGATGTCGACGTGCCATTGGGCTGGTCACACCCGGATCAGGCTATTGATTATGTTGCGGCCGTAAAGCGTACACAGGATTATATTCTGGATGGCGACATTTATCAGGCCAACATTGCGCAGAATTGGGTGGCATCGCATTGCGACGTGTCATCGGCTTTTTCCAACTACCTGCAGATGCGCGAGCGGACGCCTGCGCCCTTCGCGGCGTTCGGCCATTTTCAAGGGCGTGTTCTGGCAAGCGCATCGCCAGAGCGCTTGATCTCCGCTTCGGCCACGGGGCGAGTCGTGGCGGAGCCGATCAAGGGAACCGTCAGACGCGAGGCTGACCTGATCGAGGACGATCTGGCGCAGGCAGGCCTGTTGGCCTCTGAGAAGGACCGCGCCGAGAACATCATGATAACTGACCTTCTACGGAATGATTTGTCCATCGTGTGCGAACCTGAATCGGTTGAAGTGACATCGCTTTGCCGCTTGGAGACATTCTCCAATCTTCATCACCTCGTCTCGACCATTGAGGGCGACTTGTCGGACGACAAGGATGGCATTGACCTGTTCAAGGCAGTGTTTCCCGGTGGATCCATCACA
>Ga0208668_1000316_pt1 | contig 12975 bp, 24 predicted proteins | sample 18_taG_FD_184093 | JGI IMG/M metagenome (GOLD analysis project Ga0208668, IMG submission 184093) | Marine viral communities from the Subarctic Pacific Ocean - 18_ETSP_OMZAT15316 metaG (SPAdes) (version 2) | ecosystem: Environmental > Aquatic > Marine > Oceanic | place: Pacific Ocean | collected...
AGATTTAATTGCTCTTGAATTGATTTTGCGGGTTTCCCGCCATTTACCAAATAGTCTCTAACATGATCTACCAATCCACTATCGTTTTTCATCGCTTCCAAAACAGGTACAAACGGTTCAACCGTTTTATATTGTTCTGTTAAGCGGACAGCTTCTCTACTACTATCTTCGTATCGTTTTTTCCAGTCTGTGCTGCCTATCGACTGATCCACATTCTTGGAGCCATTGTCTTGTAGTGTGTGGGTTACCTGTTCGGAGCCACTTGGTTGACTTTGGGTTACCTCAGTGTCATCTATTATGCCACCATTGACTTCATTTTCTAGTTGATTAAAAAAGTCTTCAGAGCCTTCTGATTGGGATGCTTCTGCAGCTTCAAATGAATCTGCTTCCATTCCTATCTCAGGGTTACCTTGACTTTCATCGTTGGAAGTTGTCATACTTCTCCTTTTTTAGTCTTGTGTCAATGTGGTAGTTTAAGAACTACCAGTTTTACTTTCCAAACTATTTTTTACAGACTGTAACATATTGCCTGCTTGCTGCTTCTGAGATTCAGCATTATTAGCCATAACATTACGTAAAAGCTTCTGCTTACCCTCAGTTTCAACATACTGCTTGCCCATCTGAGATTTTACTTCTTCTTTCTTCTTATTAATCTCAACATCGGCCTGCATAACTTTTTGCTTAATGCCAGCTTGCACCAATTGTCTTTCAAGGGTTTCAATCGTGCCGTCCTTATCCTTGACCGCCTCATTAAGCTGTTCAATTTGCCCCGACAACTGTGCATATAATGATTTCCTTTTCACAATATTTTCCTTGTTCTTTATATCAGTTTCAGCAAGTACAGCTATATCATCTACTACTCCTAATTTCATTAGTTCCTTTAACTCTTCAAGATATGCCCATCTATTAACAGGCAATGTAGAGCCTTGTACAATACGTACATCAAACTTTAATGAGTTTATATCCATAGATTTACCTATAGCTTCTCCCATATCATTATAAATTGGAACATTAACTTCTTCATTCTTACTTTCTTGGATAGCATTAGGTTGGACCAATCTAAACCGCTTATAAGCTGTATAAGTTGCTTGTGAAAATTGCAATACCATATTACCAACCTGTTTTAAAGAAGGTTCAATAGATGTATTCATCCATTGCTTTATTCTCCTTGTACCATATTCATCTAAAGCTAACATACCACGATAGGTTTCGCTTGCTCCACCACTATCTCCCATCATAGAACTATATATACCAGCTAAGTATTCCATATCGCTCTTCCCTTCCTGAACAATCTGATAGAAAGCATTTGAGAGCGGAGCTGGTATTACTGGAGTAGGACGCTCCACACCTGGCCTAATAGGCAATAAAGCACCAGGGCTAGCAGCATATTTTTCCCATATCTCAGCATCAATAGAACCTTCTTCATACATCCATCTCAAACTTGATCCCAAAGAAGCATTATGTACCATAATCTGATGAGACTTATTTATCTCTTGCTGCTTACCTATAAGAGGAGATACAGCACTAATTGGATATGGTGTGCCAGTCCATTTAAAATGAAATGGAATGATAGGATATTCGGTAATTGTTTCTGGTAGGATCTGTTCATATAGCATCTTATCTCCAGCAATACAAGTCTGCTGTACTCTAGTTGAATAAAACTGAACCTGATCAACTATATTCTTTGCTATTTTAGGATCTTGGATTAAAATCTTAAATTCCTTTTCAGAAACAATCTTGTTTTCTATTTGGCTGGATTCTGCCTGTAACTGACTCATACTCTCCTGCCTAGCTACCTCTAACTGCTGTTGCATCATCTCCTGAGCTTTACGCATTTCAAGTTCATATCTTTCAGGAAGCATCTCCCCTGCCTGTACAGCTTCTTCCATTGCTTGCTGTTGTTCTAATAACTGAACTTCCATTTCAGCTTGCATCTCTTTTATCTGTACATCAACCTGTTGCTTTAATGCTTGCAACTCTTCTTTGTTTGGAGGAATTCTATAGAAGACACTCATATAAGATATCTTTATCTTCTCATATACCTCAAAGAACTCAACGAGCTGATCCTGTTCTCCTTCACTAGTAATAGATAATCCAGAATCCATAGCATCATTATATGTAAATAACTTCTGATCTTCATCTCCTGTAGAACGTGTGCTAAATGTTCGCTGTGACTGCTCATCACTACTTGATTGTGCTATCTTACGCTTTTGTCCAGGAAATAATTTCATTAAATGACTCTTAGGTAGTACTTTACGAATCATTATATATGCTGCATCTTTAAAGAGCATATCTCTTGACTTGGGATCTATATATACATCAAAAGGTTCTGGTTGCTGTACCACTACTTCTCCCAGTCCATTATCAGCATCTTGATCTACAGAAATAAGAAGGTAGCCAATACCCTTAGTAACACTATCATTAATAGCATTATTATAAAGAGTAGAGCCATTAGAGTTATGCCAGACATAATCTGCAAGATCAGAAAATACAGCCGCTACATCAGTATCGCTACCTTCAACACCTATAGCTTGCCATCTAGGATTATTAGCAGTTGCATAGAAATTAAGCATCTCTACCACTGGAAGAATCCGGTTGATAGTAAATGTAGGCATTCCCTGTTCTTCTAAGGAATCCTTCTCATTTTGCTGTAATTGCTCATCGTGAGCAAATTCATAACCCTTCTGATTTATCTGTTCCCACCGCTTTCTTGTGAAGCTGTTTGATAGGTTGAACAGTTGTCGTATCTGACTTACTCTCTTGTTTTGCTTTGCCATTACATTCCTCTCTTGGATAATGTTTGTGATCTACATCACATATTTTTGGGCAGACGTACCCTACCTGTGGGCACTCTTTTGTGATATAATCACCGTATCTAGCTACCCCTATAAAAGATAGAGCAAACAACATATTCCATAATACCATAAATCACTTGTTTGTCTTCCTTGTAAATACCCACACGCCAATATTAACTATCCCTATCCCTAAGAGAGCGTAACCGCCCCCAAGATTGAATAGATAAATGTTCAAGAATCCAGCCAATAAGTTAAACCAACGTGCGGCTTGATATAGTTCATCTTTTCTCAAAATTCCTTCTTTAATGTCATTCTTATATCATCCCTATAACTTCTACTATAAGGATTTGGCCTATTGATATCAAGATCAAATTGCCAATTTTTCCCAAATTTTCTTCTTAAATTCAAACTTCTATCTTCCAGATTTAAAGTAGATTTAAAGTCAAATGGTATATCTTGCTTTACTTCTTTAGTCTCAAGAACGCTATACAGATCTTTACCAAGAACATCCATAAGACTAGATTTAACACCAGTCCTTAAAGTATCAAACTTTGCAGAAAGCGTATCTGGAGATACTATATTATTCTTCGCCATGCGCCTCCAATTCTTTAGATATCTGATCTTCCGTGGGCTCATCTATTAAAAGGCCAAAATCTTTAAATAGCCATTTAGCCAACATTTTTGCCATCTGATCTTTCACTTTATCTCCCATTTTCTTTTATAATCTCACCCATTACAGTTTCATCAGGCATTAACTCTCTTATTCCAGTAAGCTTTTTTACCTCATTTTTAAATGTCACATTATGTCTAACATCTTTTCCACCTTCAAATCGCTCAGTAGGGCCACGCCAAAATTCTTGAAACTTATCTAAGTCATCCCCTGCTCTCTTTAACTCATAAGCTATAACTTTTTTAGCAGAACTCTTATAAAGCTTTCTATCTTCTTTAGACATATCACCAGATCCGCCATAACCATAAGTTTCCATACCTGGGACCATATCCTCTCCACCATATTTATAAAACTTTTCTCCCTGCTTTCTAAATCTCTCTATAAATGATAATTCATCTTTAGTAAATTCTATCATAGGCTTTCCACTATCCGCATATGTTTGCTTAGTTGCTCCTGATAAAGTACTTGAAAGTAATTGAACCGGACCATAAGCATTTGATCCACTCCCTCCAATTGTAGTTCTTATCCATGGATCTGCATATCCTCCAGTCTCAGTATAGGCCATTGCATTATATATATCTTCTATATTATACTTACTCATTATGCTGTTATCCATGATTTAGCTTTAGGTTTCTGTTTATACCAACCATCCTTAGATTCTGCCATGCCAGTAGGCGGATGTGCATACTTACATGCATAGGCTAAAGCATCTATGGTATCATCATGAGCCATACGTGGTCCAAAGGTCATTATTTCTCTATGTAGATCATATTGAGTCTTTTTAATATGAACCTGACCTACTGCAAACCTTTGAGCCAGTATCTCTTGTATTCTATCACGTTTGCTCATACGTGTACCGGGCTTCTCTTCTTTAAAAGGAATAATAAACTCATTCCTTCGTCTCATCTCAGCCCTTATTGATTGAAATATGGGTTTCGACATGCTTGTATCTTCAATTGTAAAGAGGGTTGGCTTATAGAATTTGGCATAATCAAATATATAATCTACGATCCCTTTCTGGCCTGTACCCTCTATACCTAGAACAGGTAATGTCCTGTTCCTTATATAATCTATAACATAAATATTATTATCTGGAGTCACTGCTATTACAATTATCACACTATAGTCTGTATTACGTCTTGCTGAATCTGTCGCAGGATCCACTCCTACAAAAATATTACAGGGCTTAGGGTCATCTCCCTCAGGTATGACGAACATAACATCTGTATCAGCATCTTTAGTAAAAGTACCATCCCAATACTTAACATGATCCCTATTAAAAATTGAATCTTCTTCACTTTGCACCTCCATCATATATTCCTGATAGAACTTCTGTGGTGTACCTGAATCCTGGTAGAACTTCTTCTTTCTCTCCATCTCTTTATGACCAAACCAAGAAGGCCAGAGAGTCCCTCCATCCTCCATTAATGCTTTATATGTAATAACCTTCCATGAATAATCTTCTTCTTTCTTCTTAGCCTGTTCATGTCCTACCAAAATCTTCTGAATAAAGCTATCATAATGCACTGGTGTACCGTTTATTCTGAGTCTTCCCGTTTTCGGTTCCAATGCAGGAAAGACAACAGCCGTAACGAGGTTGGATATTTTCGACCTTGATTCAGGAGTAATAGTGTTATTCTCGTCTTCAAAATCATCAAGAACGATAAGATCATAACGCTTATGAAGCTTGGCACCACCACGAATACCAGATAGATTACTCTTAGAAATAAGTTTAGTACCGTTTTTAAGCTCGATATCATCTTCTGTCCACTTCCTTCCCTTTAAGTCTCCAAAATAATACTTTATCTTATCATTAAACTCTATATGATACTTTATATAATCTAGGTTGGGAACTGAGATCTTAGAACTTGCAGCAACCCAGCCGTAAAACAGTGGTTCCTTCGTAAAGCAGAAGTCATGCATTATATTGCATTTGGTAAGTACAGTCTTTCCGTGACCCCTTGGAAGGATAACCGCAAGTTGTCTAAGATCTTCATTTTGTAAAGCATCTGCCACCTCATAATGAAAGAAAGGTGTCTCTGATCTTTCAAAGTCATCAGGGAGGAAAAGCTTCCCAAAGGCTATAAGATCCTTATAAGCTAGCTGCAGCTCTTCTTCTGCTTTAGATACATTGTGTGTATTAATATTTGCCACTAGGCCCTAAACCTGCCTTACGCAACATTCCTTCTCTCAAAGTTGGCGATTCTTCTGGACCTGGCCCCATCTCTAAATCCCTATCTCTCCATGATGGCCCTTTAGCTGGAGGTTCAATAATAGCTTTCATTGCACTAGCTTTAAATTGGTCAAAGTCATCTTCATATATATTTTGAAAGAAATCCCCTATCTTTTGATCTCCTTCCCTTGAGTAAGCTCTTTCCCTAAATAAATCAGGCTTTAACAGTTCTACATATCTAGAAAAATCTATATTTTTAAATTTCTTATCAGCACGATCCTTATTCCACATATCTAACAATATATCATGTGCCTTTACATCGTATCCTGCACGATCCTTATCAGTAGCAAAAGCATTATATTCTGATTCTGTAAATAGATTAGAAGATTTGTCTTTAGTTCCCTTTTTCATAGCCTCAAATGCTACATCATCAGGGCTTTCTTTTGTTACACGTATCGGCATGTTGTTTCTCCCATTTTTTAGTTAACGCCCGCCATTTGGGCTGTTTAAAGTAATCTCTAATTTTTTGCTCTGGAGTCTTCTTATCTAAGGCCATTTCCTCTTTTTCTCCCTTTTTGATTTTTACCTCTACGTCTACCAGCTTCTATTTTAGTATCATCTGGAGGTAGAGCAGTTATCTCTCCTGCATTTAGTATTGCAGAAAGTACGATAAGTTTAATCATCTTGATTCATTAAACTCAAAAGAGCCTTCATATTCTTTACGCTCAAAAGCCTGCATAATCATATCTTCAAATTTAGCTTCTTTTTCATACTTAGAATCATAAATACTTAAATCTTTTTTATTTATAATATATCTATTAGGGTGTAAATCATGTTTAAATCTAGATGGTAAATGGCTATCTTCATCTAGTTCTGCTCCCTCTTCATAGGCTGCTCTATAATCATAGTAATGCCTGGGATCGTCTGGATCAGGGTTAACCCCGGACCTATTAGATACTCCTGCATACCATGCAGAGAATCCAGGATCATCTTCAGTACCCCCGCTAGGTGAAAGAGGTGCAGATAAAAAATCAAGAATTGCCACTTTCTATCTCCTTTGGCCTTTCGACTTCTTCTAATTTCTCAGGGGTAAAGCCTTGAAATAAAGCTCCTGTCATTGATGTAATCTGTGTCTTATTCTTATCTTCCATATCCATAATATCTGCTAATTTAAACAAGGCCTTTAGCTTGGTATCATCCTTGTCGCAAGAGTCGATTACCTCCTTTATGTTACTAAGTACATAATTCTCGTTTAATCCCAGTTCTTTCATATATGGCTTTAATTCTTCTTTCATACGACTCCTTATTCTTTTAGTTTTTACTAACTGTCCAGCACGCATTCCAGCATAACCGGGGTTATTGGTGGGGAAAGCTTCAAGATAAGCTTTTCTTGGATCCATACCGCCAGCCAAATAATGCACAAAGAGCTCTTCACGTGTGGAAAGGCTCTCTCTGTCTTCTAATCTTTGGTTTCTTTCTATATGACCCCCTAAGGAGTATATATTGATACGTCTAGATGTATCCATCTTTACACTAGGTGAATTAACAAATGTTCCAGTACATGTACCTATATACGTAACTTCACGCACCCTACCTTTTGGCTTCATCATCTTACCCGTACGTAATACTTGAATAATGCATCCATCATCAGCTAAGACCCAATCAGATAGAGAAGCATCTCTCCAATCCCTTAAATAGTGAATATCTGAAGATACCTCATCCTCTGAATCAAATACTGTATGTTGTATTTTATTTACTTTATAATGTCTCATTCATCTTTAACGGCCCCCTCAAGGGGCCGGTGCATTATGTTATCCCTATTAATCCTTGTGAATCTTCGAGGTATTTCAACATTTCACGAGGAAGTAACAATACCTCATCTCCAGTATCAAACCAAACATTATCTTCATCATCACTATCAATAGTTAGAGAAGCATCACAATTGGGACAATCTATCTTTCTTTTATTTGCCATAGTAATCTCCAATTTTAGATAAAGTAATCCCCTGAGCACCAGGGGTACTTTCTTGGATCTTTAACTTGAAATTTCACTGAAAGCCAGTTATTTTCTCCCATACTTTCAGCTTATATCCTAGCAATTTTTATCGGCTATTGGGGACAAATCAGTCTACTATTTTGAAGACCTACAACCCAACTTCTGACCCACTTAGCAGAACTTACACAAGTGTACTAGATGGGTGATAGCATAAATACTACCGATGCGTTAATATACTGTATAGGGAATGTTAAATCAAAGATAAAAAGTTTTAATTGAGAAGTAGCAATATCAATATCATGATTATCTTGTCGAGAACCCATAGTAAGATTAATATATTCATCCTCTTTTCCATGGGTAAGTATACAACACTTACTTTCAAAAATTATAGCATTTTAGTATGTGGCCTTTCATACAAGTATACCCCCTTATCTGGGGTTTTTAACTATCGTAATTACGTTATTTTTGATTTGATTATTTATGTTATATATATTTGTAACTATTCACTAATATAGAAAGGCTAATGATGTCTGAAGAAAAAGATAAAGTAATTGAACCTGTTAACAATCCATATGATGGTGCCTTGACTACTGCTCTTCGTGCAGAATATGAGGAGAAGAAGCTTCAATATAAAACTGCCAGATCTAATGCTAAAACTGTAGCTGAACGGAAAGTAATAATGAAACTATACCAAGATGATCTGATTGATCTAGCAGTTGAATCTCGTATACTCCAGGATTGGGACCTGAATACAGCTCTTAATCAAGAAATCAATTCGATAACTCGTAGGGTTTCAGGTGGTAGTAGGGGTTGGTAAGCATAACAGAGGTAGCTTTCATAGTATCTCTGTTTAACACACACACATCCAAGTGCGAGGAGATAAGATAAGCACCAACTTATACCAAACTATACCAAAGACAGGATAAAGGTAATAACAAGCTCATTCCTTTAGAGATATGTGCATAAGGCCCTGTAATAATTTAAACTCAACTAACATAGGAGAATACTGTGAATAAATATAAAAGTAGTTTCTTTAACAATTGTTATGAATGGTTATTTACTGAAGAAGAACGCAGACCAATGGGATTTATAGCAACATTCTTCCTAATTATGATAGTATCTCTTGCTATTAATATGCTTTTAGTTCCAATAATACATAAATTAGTACAATAATTTGCTAGCTAAGTAACTGTAGACATGTAGTGTCGCAGAACTCTGATCAGGGTAGCTAGCATTTAATTTACGCACCTAATAGACATGAGATGAATGATATCCTCTTCCTCAGAACAGAGTCCCTGCTGTTTAGTGGGGTGTAAGGGTGCGTATTAATTTGAGAGAGTTAGTTTGAATTGGCGACTATTTATAGTACTTAATCCATTACTGGACACTATTTATAGTTAGGTGAACCTACAATGTTGAAGGCTAATTCTCTCTTAAATTTCAGTGGGGCGAACCAACATAAGACCTGCAGAGTTTTATAGATGCTCGAGAAAACAGTTAGTTATCGTTTTTAATTAAACAGATAAATTTTATTATTGTTATCTTTTAAATGTAAACAAATGGAACTTATCTAACATTAATACTGAATATGTGTTAGATTATACATTTTATACTTTAAATTATATTACCATAATAAGATTCTGCCCCTAAATTTCAATACCAACAAATAAGATAAGGAAACTAAACCATGAAAAGAAGTATAATGACAGTAATAGCTTTATGTATTGTTGCTTGTGGTGATGATGCAGAAGCTAAAGAACCAGCAATATCAGAAATAGAGTCAACTCCAAATATAGTGATAGTAGAGAATACTCCTACTATTAGTTATCACCTGTATCGTCAGGCATGGAAGAAAGCTAACAATAAACCTGTTTCAAAATGGGAACCAATAACTACAACTACTCCTGTTACTGATGAAGATACTAATCATAAAACAGTAGAGTTGTTCTTAAGTGAACTCTCATTTAAAGATGCATTTAGACTTCAATTCCTCGGTAAAGGTGAAGGACATACATTCTGGTGGAGAGGTGCTGAATATACTACCAATCTATTAGATGTAGTTCGCCAACCTGTTATGCATCAAGAAGATGATGTTAGAGATGGTGGAGGAGATCAAGGTACTATTGGCGAATAATTGTGTGTTATTGTGATGCCAGTTTAGTCTATAGCTAGGCTGGCTTAGCAATATTTATTGGAAACTTGAATACCTGTAGTGGATGATGATCGCAGGCAAGTAATCAGAAAGAGGTTGTACTCGCACCGGCTATCAAATGATAGAGTGAAAGATTAATCATCTCACCTGATGTTGAATTTATCACGACTTTTAATCTAGTCAAACAAAGAAACTAGAAGTCATTTCCCGTTATTAACCATATATAAAGCTTGGTTGAGCTAGTATGGATTATCAAAGCACTATGATAGTGTTACCCGATGTATCTTGTTATAGCTAGGATATAAGGGTAGAACTACAAATTCAGCGATAATATAACGTATTTACAACTGTGATAACATGGGAGTATACTAGAATCTCTCCCAACACACATTAATTATAATCACTAACATAGGAGACTTTATGAGATTATTTATTAGATATGAAATAAAACAAATAACATTATTTAAGTTAGATCTAATGATAAAACGTTTTAAAAAAAGAATATGCTGGTTTGAATTTAGAATATTTGGTATTGGTATAGATATAAGCTATAATCCTCATGTGGAAAAGGGACGAAGATGGAAGATGTATCCTATTTCAATGGATTTTCAACATTTAATATATCCAAGGTTTAGACAAAGTATTAAAAGAAAGGCTCAATAATGAGAAAATCTAAAGAACGTAAGCATGAATTACAACGTATTAGAACTGCTAATAAAATATCTGATAAAGATAAAAAGAAAAATCGTGTTTCTGATAATGCTGTAATGCGTGAAGAGATGGGTGATAATTTTCAAATTATGAAGAATATAGTGTATACTTTTACTTCTCATAAAGGATTAATATTATGAAAACCATCAAAACTCTCATCGAAAATAATAAAGAATGGCGAGAACTTCGCCCTGGTACAATATTACGTGTCAATGATAAAGCTGCTAAGAAATTTGTAGATAGTGGAGATGCACAATATGTACCTAAATCTGAATGGAAAAAACAAGAAACCAACAAAAAGGAGAAATGAATGTTAGTAATAAATCATACAACAAATACAACCAGTTATACAGTTCCTAAATGTATAAAGATTCGTAATAATGTAAGTTTACCACCAGTATTTAGACCAGTAATGAATAAGTATGGATTTATATCATTATTAGAAGTTGGTGAAAGCTTTGAAGTTAATGGTGATACTCCAGAATATAGGGCTAAATCTTTAGCTCCTGCAGCTTATACTGTAGCTTCTCATGTAAGAAAGACTACTAATAAGAACTTTAAGATAGCTTGTAGAACTATTGAAGGTACTTCTTCAAAACCTATAAGATCAGCTGTCTGGCGTATAGCATAACACACTAATTAAAGGGTGGATACGCTTCAATGTAATGGCTAAATGGACACAAAGAGTACTCCGCAAATACTCACCGAAATGCTATTCACCCTTTAAAACTCTCAACCACCAACATAAGGAGAAAAACAATGAATCTTTTCATCAGCGAACAAACTTGGAACAATTATGCTGAAACTATAGCTATGGAGGATATTAATGAAGAATGCAAAATATTCTTACCAAAAGAATATGAACAATCTAATTATGAAGAGGGAATATAGCTTTCCTGGCAGTATTTGGTTCAAGTATGTTGGTGAGATATCCGAGGATGAGGCCATGGAATTCCAGGAAGGGGCTGGGTTTCATCCTTACGGGTATGGATTCTTTGGATTTAAATGTAAAGATGGTATCTCTAGATGGAATTGTTTAAATTCATGTGATTAAATTGGGTGATTGTCTGCAAAGATAATCAGTCGGATGAGGGGAAGTTACTTCGAGGTTGCTTCCCCAATAATTTGAGGGTTAGTACACGGGGCATTGAAAGGTGTCCTAGGATTATTGGAATAATCTTACGGGGATAGATAATAATAACAAGTATTAACCCTCATTAATATAAGGAGTAAGTATGAAATGTAGTATATGTAAAGAAGAAATAAAACCTGATTTAAATGGTTGGAATAAAGGTCATAATGCTGAACCAATAAATAATGGTAAATGTTGTGGTTTTTGTAATGATACTATTGTATCTGTTACAAGATTAACTATATTTGCACATCGTCATGAAAGTAAGTGAATGTTGTGGCTCTATTCCTTGGAATGATACTGATATTTGTGCAGAATGTAAAGAACATGCAGATTTTATAAATTATAAGGAGTATGAAGATGAACAAAGAGATACTTAATCTAATAGAAGAAAGATTAGATGAAGGAAAAAGAAAATATGGTCATGAAAATGTTGAAACTGATGGTAGGAATTTCATAACTGAAGCTCTTGAAGAAATATTAGACTGTTCTGTATATGTAGCAGCTAAATTAATAGAAATAAGGAGAGAAATGAGTCCACTGCCTAATCACTGTATAATATGTGATAAACCAACAATGAACACTTTATGTTCTAGCTGTAAGGAAAAAGAAACAAATGTAACTGGAATGTTGGCAATAGGAAATGGTGAAAAATGTCCATATTGTGAAACTATAATGAATGCAGATAGTGATACTATCGGACATATGATAGAAAATCATCAAGAAAAATTTAAGAAAGTCCTGTATGGGGAAAATTAAAGAAAGATTAATTGAAGATATGATGAAACATCCGGAATTATATAATGGTAAAGCTGATTATGAATTTTGGGTACAATGTCGTAAAGAAGAACTCCTCAAAGAAGAGGGAATTAAGAATAAAATCTCACAAACAGAAGGGAAAAAAAGATGAAATGTATAAAATATCAACAAGGTGACGTAGTAATGTTTAAAGTCGATGATGATTATTTTAAAAGTAATACTCGTAGTGGAGATGATAATGTAGTAGAATATCATGGTAAACAACCTACACATGCTATAATGGCATTTGGTGAAGTAACTGGTCACACACATCAAGTAAATATGGCTAATATGCTTAAAGATGCTGGTGTAACTCTTCATATGGGTTATAACAGACAAGCTGGAACAGATGTACCTGATGGCTTTGTAGTGCAGAATGAAGGTGTAATACTTACTCATGAAGAACATGATCCTCTTGAGTTACCTCCTGGTAAATATATTGTTCGCATAGTACGTGAATTTGATCATATTGCAGGGAGGTCTCAAAATGTTGCGGACTGAAACTCAAAAATCAAGAAAACAACAATGTGATGCTTATGTTAATGTATA
>Ga0208668_1000317_pt1 | contig 12952 bp, 11 predicted proteins | sample 18_taG_FD_184093 | JGI IMG/M metagenome (GOLD analysis project Ga0208668, IMG submission 184093) | Marine viral communities from the Subarctic Pacific Ocean - 18_ETSP_OMZAT15316 metaG (SPAdes) (version 2) | ecosystem: Environmental > Aquatic > Marine > Oceanic | place: Pacific Ocean | collected...
AGGCAAGTTCACTACTAGAGCTTTAGCAGGTTGTAAATATACTTCTAAAGTGATCTCTTTACCTATATCTATAGGACCACAAGGAAGAATAAGGGTAGGTAACAAAAAACGTATTCACAGAACATGGGTAAAAATACACAGGACACCTAACTTCAAGTATGCTACTTATACAGATGATTATACAGATGCTGATCTTGTTGAACTTGTGACAAGAACTGTTGCTAATCAATATGGCGAAGCACCGCATTTGGCATCTGAGACAAAAGAATTGATACCTAAAAGCCAAGGCTTTACTGATGGACAGTTTCTAATTCAGCAATCAGATCCTATGCCATTGAATATTCTGGCATATGAAGTAGACTTTGAGACTAATGATAACTGATATACAGATATACCCAATAGATTCAGAAGAACTAAGGCAGAAGGTATATGAAGAAGCTCAAAAGGACGGTAATCGACATCCATTAATGCCTACTCATGTTGTAATGAGACATGGCGAAATAGTAGGAGCATTCTCCACATGGAGTCCAACTTCCTACTGGTGGATGCATACTCAAAGAATGAAAGTAAGAGACTGTAAGTTGGTATTTCAAGGAATGGATACATTAATGAGACAACAAGGAACACCTAAATATGTAATGCCTTGTGAACCAGAATCATCATTCTATTCATTACTACAGAATAGATGTGACATACATCCTGGCTCAGATGGTGGAGATTGGACTCTTTTCATGAATAGAGATTGATGGATAGAGAATCTGCACGTAGCCAATTTGATGATTTAACAGAGAAGTATGGAGTAGAACATACTTTCTCTTTTGATGAAGCATGGGATTTCCTTGAATATAAAGAACATCAGGATACATTAACTAAACCTGATAAATTCTTTCCTCCTAAGTACACAAAGGATCAATTCAGGAAAGGAATTACAGATTTAGAAAAGAAAATGATTGAAGATGAGAACTCTGTAACACCTGAAACTGATCCTGATTTTAATCCTATCAAGCATACGTTCACTGATAAACAGTATATTCGTGAGATATTTAACCCTGCTGGTGAAATGCTTGTTACAAAAATCCATACGGTTGAACACCCATTTTTCCTGTTAAGAGGAGAAATGTCTATTCTCACAGAAGAAGGTGAAACTTATATTTCAGCACCATATTATGGAGTTACACCTGTAGGAACGAAACGTATCATATATGCTCATACTGATTGCACATTTGTCACAGTTCATCCCACTTCTTGCAAAGATATCTCTAAAATAGAGGAAGAAGTTACTGCTAAAAACTATCAGGAGCTTAGTCAGATATGAGTATGTGGGTTGTAGGAACGATGGCTGTAGCTGGTGCTATTGGTAGTGCTATCGGGACAAATAGGCAAGTTGACAATCAAATAAAGGCTTTAGAAGCTAAAGAAAAAGCTTTAAGAGCGCAGGGAGTTCAGACTAAAGGACTTTTCCATAAGAAGTCTGCACAAGCACAGATATTTGGAGATTATGAAGAAACCCGAATAAAACGAATACAGGCGTTTAAGACTTCACAAAAAACAGCATCTATGGGTGGGAAAGGTGCTTCAATAGGAAAAGGTGGAACTCCTTGGAATGTTATTCTCAGTCAAAAGGCAGAAGATACTAAAAACATAAGTCTTCATAAATATAAGATAAAAACTCAGACCGATAATTTAAAAGAAGAAGGTCAAAGACAATATGATAGCTTTATGAATCAAGCTGAGAATGCTTATGATCAAAAACAACAATTACATGCACAAAGAGGTGAGATGCTTTGGACTTCATTATTAACAGGTGGAGTCCAAGGTGGTGGAGCAGGAGCTTCAATGTCAACTTCTTATCATTCAATGAATCCTTCTACTTCTTGAACAGATGTCCGTACTTAATCCATTTTTCAGACAACAGATTCAAGATCCTGGAATGTCAACGAATGCTGGCCCAGTAGTTGACACATGGACTGATGATCTGAAGATAAAGAATGCACTTATTGACGAACAAGTGGCTCTTATTCCTGGTTCTATGCAATTGGCTGGAGCCATTTACCAGGCACAAGCACAGGTTAAAGAAGAAGAAAACAAGATTACTCTTAAAAAGACAGCTAATGATATAGCTCAAGATATTTCAATTATGCTTGATGGCTATAGCAAAAATAAGGATTTTACCATTGGGAAAGTTGCTGTTAAAAGAGGTGAAAAGGGATTTCATTCATATACAGGATTTGATGAAACAAAAGATTTAATTGAATCCGATATTATCACAAGACTTCAAACTAAATACAATTCTGATGGTGATAAACGGCTTAATGAACTCATTGAGTTACAAGTTACAGGTTCTTTAATAGATCCTTTTAATCAATCAGATAATGCAATCCGTAAGAATATCAGTGATATATCACTTGCTGAGATTGAAGAACAAGCAATATCTAATTTAAACCAATTTCAACAAGGTGATTTTTCTTCAGTTTTAAAAATGGATTCTTTTGTAGATAGCAAATTAAAATCAGGCAGTATATCTGAAGTTAAAGCTATTGAAGCTAAAATCTCCTGGAGGAAAAAAGCATGGAGTAAAATAGTAAAAAGTTTGAATTCGCCTGATGCAACATCTGAAGAAAAAGAACAGTATTTGAAAGTTTTTAATGAAACTATTGATTTTATTGAAAATCCACCTAAAGAAGTTTATGACACAGGTGGGAATAAATCTATTGATACAAAAGCTAATGAAAGACAATTTTTTAAATATATTTCTATTGCTGATTTACAAGATATTAATAGGTCTTATGGTATTTCTGCTTATACTCCAGAGAAGAATAGACAGACATTTCAATTAAATGAACAGTTTACGAAAGATCCCTATGATGCTATAAGGAAATTTGGAGGTCAGATTACTTTCATCAGAGATAAAAAAGGGAAACCAACAGGCATTAGGATTACACCATTAAATTCTACACCCATCACTAAACGATTAATTGGAGGTGGTAATGCTTTTATTAAAAAAAATAATATTTCTCTAGAGGAACTTTATAAATTAAATCCTAATAAGGAAAAAGAACTTAAAGCTCATTTTGAGGGTAATGAAAGTATTGACCAAATGGATTTGGTTGTTAGATCTTTTGATAAAGATGATTGGTATAAAAGTATTAAAAAAGAACTCAATAATCAAAAGTTAGATAGATTAGATCCTCTTGATGTCATTAAAATAATGAATGGACAAGAGACAGATTTACTTAAAGAAGCTAAAGCAAATCACAGTGAATCTACTTATGATGAATTAACTGCTGAAATATCCCAAGATTTAAGTGTTTGGATGGGGCAATGGAATAGCATTTATGATGTAAATCCAGCTACAGGTATTTATTCAAGAAGAAAAAGCGCACAAACACCTGAAATTCCTTATCTTAATAAAGGTTCTTCTGTTGGAGATGGATGGAACAGCAAAGATCCTAAAATGGTCCAAGTAAAAAATAATCTTATTGCTATTCATGGACAATTATTAGAAATGGATAAAGTCCTTGAATCTATTAGTAAAAATGAAGTCGTAAGTTTTGAACAGATTAGAGAAACAGAAGGAAGGATAAAAGATATACAATCAAATATTGATAGCGCACCAACTTTAGATAATGAGGCAAATAAATTCCAAAGAGAACGAGCGCAATCTCTTATAAAAACTGTTTTAGTTAGTCGTTGGAATACATATAAAACTAAAATGCTTGATATAAATGGTGGTGAAAGAGCAAAAATGTGTTCTAAGATTGTTCATAATAGACTTGGCAAAAAATTTGATATTAAAGATGTTAAAACAAATACTTTAGTATTAAGATGCCAAAAGGGGGAATCACTTGACTAAGGAAAAAGAAAGATTTCCTCACCTATTATGGCCTGAGTATGAGGATGCTCTTATTAAAATGGATGTATATGACCAGCAGATTGAATTGCGTAATTTTTTAAGGAATAATCCTGATCTTCCTGATTCTGGTTATAGACTAGAAGGAGAGCAAAAAGACAATTTAAGGGCTAGAGGTATTTTAACTTGGGGTAGTGAACTGGCTATTGCTAAAGGTACTGAAAAGGTGCGTTTACAACGATATACCCGAAAAGGAACAGGTTTACCTGTAATTGATTCTAGAGGTCCACAGCCAATTGATGTTGAATTGCCTCAGAATGGTCATGAGCCTTATGTCCAAATGATTTTTAGACATGCATATTATAAAAGTCCAGAACTTTTAAGAAACGAGTTAGAAGTATTACTAGGTCAAAATAAGACAGGTTTAACTCTTAATGATATTGATAAAACTGTTGGTGATACCTGGATGCTTGTAAGTCCAGCTTTTAAACACATGGGACTACATCCGAGTAGAGAACCTAATAGCAATAAAGATATTTCGGCATCACATCTAAGAGAATTAACGAAATATACTTATGCAAAGCATATATTAAAATTACACGCACCTATTGGTGAAGCTGGAGGTTCTGGATCAGGACAGGTTCCTTTTATGCCTTGGCCTTTATCTGATGCAATAGCACAAAGAGGAATGTTTGAACCTGATTCTGCTAATCAATGGGATATTTCTCCTGAAGGTATAATTAATGATCTTTATTTTGGATCTAATTGGCTCGTTAATTTACCTGGATTTCCTGGTCAAAAAAGATTCATACCAAAGAATATACCTTTCCCTTTTGCTACAGAAATGAGTAATTCGGAAGCAGAGTTTTGGGTTGGGACATTTCAAGATTTGGGTTCTGATTTTAAGTCCTATCTAGATGAGGTCATTTATAAAGATCAAGATTCTAATATTTCAGTTTATGTTGATGTTTCAAAAACAGGTGAAGGGCTTTCTTTTTACCAAAGAGAAATAGGATCTTTAGAAGGTACTGAAAAATTAGATACTCTTATTACTTGGCAAGAATGGGGTGAATTTATATCAATGAGGTCCAAATTCAATGTTTTAGTTGATATGCAGGAATGGTTTAAAGGTACAGATGAATGGTTTAAAGGTATTCCTGTGTTAAATATGTCTAATAAATTAGATGTTGTTAAATGGTTCCAAAAAAGCAGATTAGAAAAAACACTATCTATTTTAAAAGACACAGAAGATACATTAGAAGAAGATTCTTCTCAATACAGAATGAATAGAAGTATTCAAAATAGTGCTTTCATTGATGACACAAATCTTTTCAGATTAGGGTTGAATAAATTAGGAGCAGAGCCACAATCTGATGAAGTCAGTTTTAAAGAACTCCAACGATGGTGGATATTAGGAACTTCTTCCCCGAGAGGTTTTGGTGTATCTCCGTCCGAATGGAGAGACGAAATCAATTGGGCGCAAGCATTATTTGGTCAAGGAACAGAATTTGGACATTTAGAAAAAGAAGCTGTTGTAGATTTTTTGATAGCAGTTAATGACGAATTTCCTGATTTAAATAGATTTACAGAAAAAGATTTTGAAAGAATTCTAAATCAGGAGATGGGCAAATATGTCCTAACAGAAGAAGATTGGTGGGATGGATTAAGTAGTAATGCATCAGAATTTGGATTATGGGCTAAAAGAAGATTAAATCTTCTAAGAAGTAAAGAAAATGAAAGAACTGGTACTTCACGTAGACAGAATCCCAACAGATGATATTACCACCGCCTAGGACAGATTACGTTCCTGACCCACAGGGCATATATAATCAATATGTCCCTAGTAATTCTATGCTTTTTTCTGAGTCTATGCTTTATGGACTTAGAACTATGTGGTGGCAGGAGTGGATGGATGAAATGGAATTTGATCAAGCTAGTATTAGTAATTTATTAACTGAAGAAGATTATAAAAATTCATCTTATTATCGTGAAGGATTAAATTGGTTTGAAGGAATGACTCTCAATCAGGCTGAATTAATGGCAGAAAATCACGATAGGAATGCTCATTATTCTCAATTAACTCAAAATGTGAGTCTTTTTTCAGGAAAAGGTCTTGTAATGATGGGTGGTATATTAGGAGGTTCTGTCCCAGATCCTTTGAATTTTTTACCATTTTTAGGAATTTCCCGAAGAGTTGTAAGATCAGGAAGAATGGTTAGTAGCGTTAAAAAGGCATCTTCTATTTATAGGAATACAATAAGACCTGTTTCTCCTACTTCTAAAATAATTACAGATGTTGTAGACCCTATGCTTGGTGCAGGTATTGCGAATATAGCAATTGCTGATAAGCGTTCTAAATTCCAAGAAGAACATGATGCTAAAATGGTCCTTATGGATCTTGCTATTGCTGGTGGTATTGGGCTTGGGGTCGCTGGTATTAAAACTGCTAGAGGCAGATTGGCTAAAGTCGATCCTAAGACTCACGCAGATAGGATTGCAATGGGAATGGAACAGCTTGAAGCAGGAGAAGGATTGAATTTAGCACCTCATCCACATAAAGGCTGGAATTACCATAATGCTCCAGATACTACAATAGAAGGACCAAATGGGACTATATATTCTAATGCTGTAGTTCGTGTATTGGATGATAATTACTTGGATGTGGATACTTTAGTTACTTTAGATCCTGGAAATCCACAGAATCTAATCCAAGATGGTTTAGATACTGCTAATGCCATGGGATATAATGGGCTTTTTATTAAAGATGGTTTAATCAATGACCTTTTGCCGATGGAGCAAGGAGTTAATGAAGTTGTATTAGCTGATTTAGATGGGATTAGGGTTAAAATAGAAAGAGTTCCAGAAGCTAAAGGCACAATCATCTCTGATGTTCTTACAGAAGCAGATGGAGTTTCTTGGGAACACGTAGATACAAACAATCAATGGGCTTATGATGAAACCTCTAATGTTGTTGCAGAAGGAATTCAAGATCGAATACGAGAAAGCATCGGACAGTTTACTGAAGCTTCTGAAGTTCTTACGAGATCAGTTGACGAAGTTAGTAAAGCCACTAAGAACATCACAGATACAGTCAAAAAAGTAGGGGAACGTATTACTGATGCCGCTAATTGCTTAATTAAGAATGGCTGAATTCAATATATGTAGCTCCATGCTGGTTCAAAAGCATGGTATGACAGAAGCAGATGCACAAAAGCTTCTTAATGATCTGAAGCGTGGTGTAAGTCCTGAAAATATTCAGGATAGAGCTATGCGTGTAAGAGCAATTGCTGATTTCACTTCAATGCAAAGGGCAAATGCTGATGCTTTAAATGTGGCCGCATATGAAAACATAAGGAATTTCGTCTTTAATGAAGGGGATTTGACAGATCCTATACAAGCCTTTAAGCGTTTTATGTCATTTATGACAGGTTCTACGCATGAAGGAAGGACTTTGAATTCTGTAGCATCAGGGCAAATGGCTAGGGTTTCAGGTGTTTATGGTCGTATAGAAGTTAATTGGATGCGTGAAGCAGGTATAACAAGAACTCATGCTCATAGACTTTTAAGAGATGAATCTTTTGGAAAGAACGTGGTTCGTGAACTATTTCCTTTTGATGGGCAACAGAAAACTGGAGACATCTATGCGTATAAACTTGCTAAACATATAGCTAAAGAAAAAGAACGTGTTGTAAAAGAAGCCAATCTTGCTGGTGCATCTATTCCATTTAATGAAAAGCACATTACAACCCAATATCACGATAGAATTAAGATGTTGGCTTTTGGTGATGATATTGGTGAATTCGGATTTCAACAGTCTAAAGAGAATTGGATACGAACAGTATCAAGGCTTATTGATCATGATCAGATGATTCATGCTCATGCTAATATTAATGATGTATTAGGTGAGATTTTTGACAGTATTACTTCTGATCCTGATGGTACAGGAGAGAATTTCTCCTTATCTGAAGTTATGTCTCACCAAAGAAGTCTTGTTTTTGAAAATGCTGACAAGTGGCTTGAATATAATAAGCTCTTTGGTCATGAAGATCCCATGTCTGCAATAATGCAAGGATTGGAAATGCAGAGTGATCGTACTGTTCTTATGCAAAGAATGGGTACTGATCCAGAGTTGGTTTATAAGAATATTGTTCGTGACCTAAGAACAGCACATTTAGAAAGATCGGTTCCAGGTTCCTTTTTCGATTTCGGTGAAATGGAAATGTTGGATTTCTTTATTTCAGAAGGCTGGGATGACAATAAATTACTTGCAAGATTCAACCAGATAAATGGACAAGCCCATATTGTTGGTAGTCCTTCAATTGCAAAGTTCTCTAGTATGCTTACTAATTTTCATATTATGACGAAAATGGGTAAAGCGATGCTTGCAAGTTTTAGTGATGTTTTATTACAGGCGATGAATCTACATTACCAAGGACAAGGATTCTTGGAATCTTATGCGAATGTCTTCAAGCAAATGAGTAGGACTTTCCCTCTTGCTAGAGATACAATGCCTGTATCTGAACGTGATATGTTTGCAATGCTAGGAATAGGAATAGACGGGATCTTAGGCTCTACTGTATCACGTTATATCCCATTAGATGCTCTTCCTGGGAAGATGTCTAAATATGCAGATTCCATGTTTTTCTGGAATGGGTTGAATATGTGGACCAATGCAGGTCGTGATGCACATTCAAGAAATTTATCCAATTGGCTTGCGAGAAATGCCACATTTACATGGGCTGGATTGAACCCTGATCTTAAACGTGCATTAAAAATGTACGGTATAGATGGGGAAGATTGGAAAATCATTAGTAAACATGGAGTTTATTCTATAGACCATGTTGATCCTTTAGATAGTGGATTAGGACAACAGATACAGTATGTGACTCCTGATAAGATAAGAAGGGCATCACGTAGTAAACGAGCGCAGAACTTAGCTAAGAAGCTAGAGATATACTTTGTTCAGGAATCAAGATTAGGTGTTCCACAGGTAGGTGCAGATGATAAAGCATGGATGATGAGGACTGCAAAGCGTGGTTCCTATCCTGCTCTTTTATTAGAACAGTTCTGGTTATTCCGTAGTTTCGGTGTAGCAATCGCTAGACAAATGTATCCTAGAATGAAACAAATGGGTATAGGAGCCACATTACAGCACTTGACCCCTGCAATTGTATTAGGATATGCTTCATTATCAGCAAAGTCTTTAGCACAAGGAAGAGAACCACCAGATCCTTTAGATCCTGCTGTTGTTGCAAAATCATTTATGCAATCAGGAGTACCAGGATTGGCAGGTGATTTGATCTACAGCAACTTTACACAGTATAATGCAGACATAATAGACTTTGCATTAGGACCAACTGGAGGTACGCTCAAAGATGTGGCTCAGATATTTAGAGGCATAACTATGGGCGACAACGAAGCGGCTAAAGCTTGGGGTGCTATATCGAACAACGTACCATTTGCAAATGTATTTTATCTAGAACCAATAGTGAATTACGGATTACTCTACCATTTACAGGAGGCAGTAAACCCTGGATATCTAGAGAGAATGGAAAGAGCAGTTGCAAATTTACAGAAAACAGATTATATAGAGGCATTCAGACCATCTTCATTCTATAGATAAATATGGCTGTAACAACAACAACAACCAGACATAGCTTCAATGGTTCAGGATCAGCTTATTCTTCTGGTGGAACTCCAGTAGGTCAAGGTCCATTCAGTATAAATTTTACTGTTATTGATGCCACTCATATTGATGTCTATTGGACTAAAGCTTCATCTGGTGCTGGAACTCCTACTTCATTGTCTGTATCAGGCAATCTTACGATCAATACACATTATACTATTCAGAATGCAGGAACAGGTTCTACTGCAACAATAACATGGGTTGAATCAGGTTTTACTGCTGATAGTACAGTAACATTCCCTACTTCTTCAGATCTTATTGTTATTACAAGGAATGTTCCATTAACACAGGTCACAAATTATCAGAATAATGCAACAATTGATGCAGAAACAATTGAAGCAAGTTTCGACAAGTTAGCTCAAACGGCACAGCAGTTAAGTGATGATAAGGACTATTCTTTTAAGTTCGCATCTAATCTAAGTGGTGCAACAGGATTTGATTCAACTGCTGATACTGCATCAACCATTACTCTTGGGAAAACTGCTAGAGCAAACAAAGTATTAGGTTTTAATGCTGATGGTGATGCCTTAGCAACACAAGAGATTGGTTCATTCCTTGGGAATTGGGCGGCATCTACTGCATATGTAGCAAGAGATATAGTAAAAGACTCATCAAATAGTAATATTTATATATGTAATACTAGCCACGCATCTACAGGTTCCACTCCTATTTCAACTAACACAGATGTCGCTAAATGGACTTTAATCGTTGATGCGGCTTCTACTACAACTTCTACGACTACGGCTTCAGAATGGGCATCCAAAACCTCTGGGATAGTAGCAAGCACCGATTATAGTGCAAAAGCTTATGCCATTGGAGGTACAGGTGTAACTACATCTTCTGGCAAGGGTGCCGCTAAGGAGTGGGCAACCACAACTGGAGGTGCGGTGGATACCTCAGAGTATTCAGCTAAAGAGTATTCAGTTGGTACAACCGCTACAAGTTCTAAGTCATACGCACTAAAAGTAGATGGTGCAGTAACGGGGACAGACTTCAGTTCAAAGGCATGGGCTGTTGGAGGGACTAACGTAACTACCACCTCTAGTAGAGGAGCCGCTAAAGAGTGGGCAACTTCTACAGGAGCGGCTGTTGATACATCAGAATATTCCGCTAAGGAATATGCAATTGGTGATGAAACAGCTAGTGGAGGATCAGCAAAGGCATGGGCAATTGATGGATCAAGTCCTGATGATTCAGGTGAAAAGTCTGCTAAAACATTAGCTGGAGAAGCATCAACCTCAGCAGGGTTGGCGTCAGATCATAGAGCAGATGCAGGGAAATATGCTGTAACCGGAGAAGACACCACTTTTAGCTTAACATCAACTAATGGTGGAACATCAGGATTATATTCTGCAAAACATTACCAAGCAAAAGCTCAAGCTAATCAAACTGCGGCGGCATCCAGTGCTACTGCGGCGGCATCTAGTGCGGCATCAGCGATGAATACTGGGAAGGCTATAGCTTTTTCATTAATTTTTGGAGCATAAATAAGGAAACAAAATGGCAAATCCCAACATAGTTAGCGTAACCAGTATTTACGGTGAGAGTATTGGTGAGGCATTAACTACTACTCTTACAACTGATATTATGACAGTTGCGGCAGAGAAATTGGTTAGGGTAAATTTTATATCAGTTACAAATACTCATGCAACAACTGCAACTGATGTTACTATTGCGGTAGTAAAAACAGGTTTTACTTCTGCTGGTATCGGTTCAGGAGAAGATAATGCAGGAACATTTAAATTATGTTCAACAGTAAATTGTCCTGCTGATGATGTATTAATCGTTCTTGAAAAACCAATTTATTTGATGGAATCAGATGTTCTTGAAGGTGGAGCAAATCCAGCAACAGCAGATATTTTTATTTCATACGAAGTTTTAGATGATGCATAAGGAGTAAAATGCGATTATTAAGAAAACATTCTATCGGATTGACTTCAACTGAATTCGATTATTTAGATGGTGTTACATCTGGTATTCAAACTCAGATGGATGGCAAATCAACAGCTTCAAGCACTGATAGTCTAACGAACAAAACTTTTGATGCGAATGCGACAGGTAACAGCCTGAGTAATGTAGACCTTAGTGCTGATGTGACAGGAACACTGCCAGTGGCAGATGGCGGAACTGGGGTAACTTCTAAAACTGGGACAGGGAATGTTGTCCTTTCTTCTTCACCCACACTTGTAACTCCTGCATTAGGAACTGTGGCTTCTGGTATATGGCAGGGAACAGCAATAGATGGGACATATATAGACCTTGAGGGTACAGAGGTGAAGAGTACAGGTGAAAGTGGTGGAAGTAAGTATTTAAGAGAAGATGGAGATGGCACTTGTAGCTGGCAGACTCCCACCTCGTCCCCGACGGGGACAGTGAATTTAGGTGATGGAGGAATTCTCATAGCTGATGAAGTCCAAGCTTACGACGGTGCAGGTCTATTCCTCAGGGATGCAGGTGGAACCGATGGTATTTTTGTCGAAAATGGTGGGAATGTTGGAATTGGTACAACGAACCCAAACAATGTACTAGCTCTCTATGGTGATTCAAATTATTTACTGTATGTAAAGCAAACTAATGCTGTAATTCACATGATGGCACTTCGTGGACCAAGTTCAGCAGGAATTGATTTTGCCTGCGATGGCACTAACAACAAAGTCGTTTTAAACAGTGTAGGTTCTGGTGACAAAATGGATTTCTGCACTAACGATGGTCTTGTCAGAATGTCAATTGCATCGGGTGGTGAAGTATCAGGTGATTTTAATGACACAAGCGACATTGGTTTAAAGGAAAATATTAAATCATTAGAATCTGGGGCATTAGCAAAAATTAATTTACTTAGGCCAGTTTCATTTGATTGGAAAGAGGAGAAAGATTCTACTGTCGGATTTATTGCACAAGAAGTTGAAAAAATTTTTCCTAGTGAAGTAGTTGGTGAAAATTATGTAGAAGGAAAAATAGAACAATATAGTATAAATACGGGCAAGGCAATTAACACGATAGGAATTGTTGCACATCTTACAAAGGCAATCCAAGAACTCTCAGCCAAAGTAACCGCACTGGAAGGAGCATAAATGACACTGGAAGATGTTCAAAAAGAAATTAATCAAACAAGGAATGAGCTGGCAAAAGTGCCACAAATAGAAGCACGGTTGCACCGTTTATTAGGTATGGAAGAAATCCTACTACTACAAGAACAAGAAGAGAAAAAACCAGAGCTTAAGGCTGTAAGTAAATGACAGGACTACTGATTTTCTTTTCGATTTACATCACTCTGATTTTATCTGGAGTCTATGTGGTTTGGTATTTTATGAACAATTATGATGAGATTATTTTCAGGAAAACTAGTGAATGAACCCTGCCGATTATGCATATGCAACTGGAAAGATACACCCTGATCTCATGGAAGTAGATAGCTT
>Ga0208668_1000318_pt1 | contig 12950 bp, 15 predicted proteins | sample 18_taG_FD_184093 | JGI IMG/M metagenome (GOLD analysis project Ga0208668, IMG submission 184093) | Marine viral communities from the Subarctic Pacific Ocean - 18_ETSP_OMZAT15316 metaG (SPAdes) (version 2) | ecosystem: Environmental > Aquatic > Marine > Oceanic | place: Pacific Ocean | collected...
CTGTTCCCTGAGTAATAGTTTGTGGAGTTCCTCTTTGGGAACCAGACCAAGACTGATCTGATGCCAAAGAGACTAATGCAGTTACACCATCTAACAGATTCATCTCTGTTTGAGTGGTGTTTACAGCACCCGCAGTAAGATTGGGAAACTGCGTCTGCAACACAGTCTTAATCAAGCGAAGATGATCATCACCCTCCCCAACTGGATCACCAACAACAGGATTGGTATCAACTAACTCGCTAATATATGAGGCTGTTTCTATGCCCATAGTAGCCTCCTATTAAGCAGATGCAGCCGTTAGCGTAACCGTAACCGTAAGAGTGTCGCCAGAGATAACTGATCTTGAGGAACTAAAGTCCACGGCACCGTACAAGGTACCAGTTGTACCTGACTTGGTGTTGCTCGATGTTATAAAAGCGCCCGCTACAGTCGCTGTTCCGTTGATTGAAAAGACAGCCTTATTAGAGGTGTTATCTATACTCCCAGAAGAAGCGGTTCCTAGCGTAAGCGTCTGGCGAACAGATTCGCTGTAATCCGCAACTACCGCCCACCCGCTATGGGACGACATGGTGTCACCTGCGGCCTTCGTACCTGCTCCTGCAAGCCCCACATACCATGCGGTGATCTGGGTTCCACCATCAAGCGTAATGCTTAACACATGGTTCAGCCCTTCTGTGGTTACAAGGTTCTTATTCTTCTCTCGCCATTTTTCAGCCCCACTCGAGTCGTAGCAAACTACTTCCCAAATGTTTTTGAGGCCGAGATTAAACTCGTTTTTCTCTTTCATTTGTAAGCCTCCGTGGGCCTTTAGGGTTGGTGTAAAATTTATCAATTCGGGTAATCTACCTTTGTCCAAGTTGTTGTTACATCGTCTGCTTCATTCCATAGAAAGCCTGAAGAAGCTGATTCACTGGCAGTAACGGCGAAACTAATAGAATCCGCATAGTTGGTAAAAAGCTCACAGGACTGGCTAAGGGATAAATCAAATTCTGCACTCACTCCACCATCATAGATTGAAGAAGAAGTATAACCCGCCGTAGCAGCAAAAGTCGCTGATCCTGCAAGATTATATACCGCGCTAGATGTAAAACCATTGCTTACTGCATAAGTAACAACACCAGTAGCATTAAGCGTTGAAGAACTTGTATACCCAGAATTTACTGCAAAAGCAGCGGATGGATTTAACCCCCTTACTGCCGAGTCAGATACTCCAGTGCTAACAGCAAAAGTAATAGAGTCTGCGAACCCTCTCCCGCCTGCAACTGTACATCCTTGTGATAGTCCATAGGTAGGGTCACCCGTTTTAGCAGGCGTATCCCAATCTATACCTATGTTGCTCCACAGAATAGGAGAGGTGGCTTGCGCCCATGTGATGGGAGCGGTCAATAGTAGCCACTCGTATTCATCACCCGCAAGGCAGAGCCTGAGTGACGATCCTTGTTATCCTGTTCCTGTAGATCAGTAATGCCCTGTTGAAGGGCTTGCGCCCAGAGAGGAACCCTCTCATCATTCATTATGAATGGTTCGGCCTCCAGCATACTACCATAAAGATAGATATCTGGAGCATTTATTATCAACCAGTTAGTTGTTGTTGAGGAACTCAAGTTGTCAAATTTCTTGTAGAATAACATTTCTACTTCCATAACAGTAGCTGGGGTAGGTCCAAATGAAATCTCATTCGCAAGTATAGTGTAGAACTTAGGGGTACCACTAGTGCTTCCACCCCACAGCCTATCGTAGATTTCTGGTGTTACATAAGATAGTGTTGTTAGAGGGCTACTATTTACCTGAAAATTACGCATCTGTATATAGCCAGTAGGTAATGCTAGATTCCTCTGGGCTGCCACAGTATTTGCAGTATACTTAGCCTCCATAGATCGTAAGCGCAAGACCCTGTTAAGTCTTGCTTCCGCCAGAGCAATGAACTCTGGTATCCTGTCTGTTAGGTCGTCCCTGTCTAACCAATTTGCTACAGCGGTTTTTAACTCCGCATACGTCCCAATAGCCATTAGACGTTACGGGCTGAATAGAATATTTTTTGGTTTAAGATTCTGTATCCGTTTGCTGTGTCAGTTTGTGCGCGTCCTGCGACGCCGAATGTATATAGCCACATAATTATATCCTTGTTGGGGTTGTTCTAAAATATCTATTATCGGGGTCGTTTAGATACTTCTTCATAAGGTTATGATCTTTCTCTATTGCCCCATTCGTTTCCTTCATCCACTGAGTCCATACATTAAGAGGTATAGAGGCGACCCTTACACCTTCACCAGCTTTTCCGGGGGTTAATAAATCGCCGTAATTATTATAGGCTTTCTTATTCTCCTCCAGAACTGGCTCTGCGTCCTGATATGTGTTTACAGTAAACTCTTTTTCATCCGCACTTGAATGAAAAGTAGTATGTAACATATTAGGTTCTACTGGTTTATTCATTTTAAATGATGCCTCTGATCGTTGCCCTTTACAATTTCACCCATACGCTTAACCGTATCAGAGAGCTTTGTCTCAAATGTTGAAGTTGAATTTACTTTAGTTTCAGGCTTAACAGGAGCCTTTTTTTTAGATTTCTTACCAGCCATAAACCTTCCCAACCTTTAAAACCTGAGTGCTTATAACGTTGTCTATAGATCCGTTATGATCCGTATGACCTAAAGCACCATCAACTCCCGGCCCATACTTTTTAAGTTTGGGTTCTCCCTCTGCATAAGGGGGAGGATTCATATCAGGGCCAATAGCTGTTGCGCTTCCCTTGCTTGGTGGTTGTCCAATATTTGCCATCTTGTTTCTCCTGTAAGGTTAAGCCCCCCGGAGGGGGCTATACCAATACTAATTAAATTGCGCTCTTCAACTGGCCACTTCCGTTGCCATTCTTAGCTCGCAAACCGTACTCAGCAATCAAAAGCTGTTTCACACTATCACCAGACTTGGCAAGAGTTTCTGTGCGGAATGGACGTAAATAATCAACCGACCAAAGGTCAAAGTCTATAAAGTCAACCTGAGTTGTCGGAATAAACCTATCAGGCACAACCTTAAACGTACCAAAGTCCGTAACAAGAACATCAACAGCATTTACGGCAGTGATATTGTCTTTAGAACCAATATCCTTTCTGGGTGCAGCAACCACAGCACCACCAACAGTAGATGAACTGATAGTACCCTTTACTGTGCTATCACACAAAATAGTATCGGGTGATCCACCCAAATTCCAGATACGTGCAGCTACATTGTTGACTAAGGCAATCGTAATGGCTGTATCAGCACCACCCGTACCTGCCTCTGTAGTACCATCTGGGCCAGCAGTGGCCGCACCATTGTTGGTCAAACCACCGCCAGTAGAGGCGGCAACAACATTTGACGTTCCAACCGCGGTCGTACCGATCCAAGTTGAAAAACAAGCGGTGTTTCTAGCAGAGCCAGAAGAACCAGCAGCCTTAACCGTACCCTCAAGCAACATTAACTCCATGTCGCGCTTCATTTCCTTTGCCCTCTTAGCGAGCTGGTAGGCTTGCGTAGATTTTCTTCCTGCAAAATCTACAGCTTCAGCCGTTCCAGAACTCTGGACTTGTGTTGCGGAAATCTGGGTGTAGTTAGTCAGACGGCGTGGCTCAGTCTCAGCAGTTGAAGTATAGTCGTTACCCTCAATCTGCGTGTTACTGGCGGCTGCCTTTAATGAATCTGTCTGCCACTCAAACAGAGTATTATCAGCGGTTCCACGTCCACACCCGTTAAGAAAGGGTGTGTCCATTGGACTGATATTATATATAATGTTACTAAGGTCTTCCCTGATGCCTATAGCACCATAGGTTTCCCTAGTATTCGTAGGAACGCCCATAGCGTTTTCCCTCCTTAGTTAAATGTCTATAAAATCCTCCAGGAGTGCAGACGCATCATCAATGTGTCCTGTACCCCGAAGACGTTTCATTTGTGCAGTACGTTTTCCTTTTTCAGCTTGGGAAGAAGACCTCCCCTTCCCTGAGCGGATAACCTTGGGCTTGTTCTTTAGTTTCTTAGATTTAACGTCCGATGACTGTATCGCATCATACTTTGAAGCCTTTATTAAAACAAGAACAGAACGGTGGTCTATAAGAGAACCAAGTTCTTCTTGAGTAAATCCCTGGGTTAAACCGTAGGATTTAATATCAGAAGCAATCTTTTTTTGTTTATCAGGATCACCCCAGTCAGGAAGGGCGGAAACTAATTTCCCGTGTTCTTCCGTCATAATGGTTTTACGCATCGCTTCAGCGTCTTGAGATTGTTTCTGCCTTACAAGTTCCTGTTGGTTCTTGAAGGTTTGAACCTTCTCTTGAGCTTCCCTTAACTCTTCTCTCTTAGTAATATACTCTATGGGGTCGGATTCTTTTAGAGATGCCCAATCCACATTAGTAAATTTTTCCATTTCCCCAGCAGAACTTTCAAGTATCTGCTGTAGGTTTTCCATATACTGCTGACGCTCGGCCTGTATCTGCTGAATTTCGGAAGTGTATGTTTTATGCAACTCCTCCATTTCTTTCTTTTCAGATGAAAGTTCTTGCGTCTTTCGGGTATAATCCGACTGTCGGCTATAGCCGTTCAGAAGCTCATCAAGGCTTACTTCGTGTTCCTTACCATTTACGGTAACAGCATAAAGTGCCTCTTCGTCTTCTTCGTCGGTTTCCTCAGATTCTTCTTCATCCTCTTCGGACTCTTCTTCCTCTTCGGCCCCATCTTCCAATGATTCATCTTCCTCTTCGGGTTTAGATTCTTCAACTTCAGTGGGTTGGGCTTCCTCTATCTCTGGGGTTTCCTCTTCAGAGTCCAGTAGACTGAGTAATGCCTCTTGCGCTTCGGTAACACTTCCACCTGGCGCGGGAATTGGCTGTAATCCAGCCGGTGTTTGCGGGGCTTGTTGCGTATCCGCCATAATTGTTACTCCTTAATTAGATGAATGGGTGTTGCTTTTCAAGTACCTCAGTCATATGCCCCGTTTCAACTATGGACTTTATATGACTTTCAATTCTATCAAGCAGTCTCATCGCTAACCAGATTGACTCTCTGGATTCCGATTCTGCCGAACCGCTGTTGTTCCAACGATTCATTAAATCTTCTTTTAATACATTAAATGATTCTATAAATAATTCGTTTTGTAATAAATTGTTTGCTTTTCTAGCTCGTTCATCATTTAGAAAATCGCTCATGTGTCTCCTATTGCTACGGCCCTGTTCTGTTCTCTTTCAAGGTTTAACTCTTGTGCTTTCAACTGTGAGTCTACCGCTAACTTCTGGTATTCCTGTTGAATCTTCTGAGCCTTGATTTGAACCTCTGCGGCCTTTATTTCTAATTCCTGTTTCTTTACTTCTGCCTCCATCAAATCAGCCTGTTCCTTGGGTGTAGGCTGATTCTGTTGAGGAGGAACCTTTGAGGGATCAGTAAGAAAATCATTTACATTCTGGAAGCCCATAGCCTTCACCAAGGCTGCCCCCAGATTATAGATATTCTGTTCACTGACGATACTTAAACCTCCTTGCATTGCTTCTGCTGCAAACTGTATCATTTGAGAAAGGTGCATCATCTGCTGATCCTTGCTTCCGTGTCCTAAAGCCACGGAGACAGTACAATCATACTTGTCGTTCCATGTGTCAGGTCGCACTGGAACCCACTCGTTTCGTAACTTTACCACTCTTTCTTTATCTTGGTTCTTAATAAGAAGTTCATATATTCTTATCATTAAATCTTTTACACCAGTTTCTGCAAAGTTTCTGGCTATCAATTCAACACGACTATTAGCAGCACCCATTACAGCATTAACAGCGGTAGCCGTAGTGTGTGATGTCAGGGCATTTTCATTCAATCCCTGAGACATCCTAGATACACCAGCCCTAGACTCCCTCACACTGTCCAGGTACTCTAGCATCTGGAAGGAGTAAGGTTGTAGGGCAGGGGTAGCGAGGGGCATTACAGCGTTGGGGGATTTCACCCTGACTACGCCACCCGGCCTTTGAGTCAGGAGGTCATCTAGGTTGGCCTGTCCCTCCAAAACGGCGAAACGCCCAAAGTTCTGGTTGTACATATTATCCATGAGGTTACGCATCAGCGTACTCTTCATCAATTGTAAATCCATAACAAGATCAGCAACCGACATTCCAAAGAACTTATGTGGAATCTTTATTGGTGTAATAGAGACAAACGGAATTGAGTCTATAGCATCATTTGCTAAAACCTTAGATCCTACTGTGCAAACTTTCCTTAGCTCTGTAATACCATCCCCGTCAAAATCTGTCTGTAGAAAGGACTCATGTAACCAGTAGGTTCGCAAGCCTTCCTCTCCATAATCATCGCCGCCACCCATGCCTTCCCAGTATGTAGCGGATTTATCGAATTGATAACGCTCAAGTCTCTCGGCAGAGAACTCGGTCATATCATTGTCGCCTCCACCAAGTTCCCCAGGATCGAGGTCTTCGTCTGGATACATCTCCCTCAACTCAGAAAGAGTCTTCATTACCCTGTGACAAACAAACCTTGCGTCCTGGATATTCTTCGATTCCCTGCTTATCAGAAACTCAGATGGAGGGACATTCTCTATTCGTATTTTCCCATTATAGGAGCTGCGCTTTATTACCGCATCGTGTCTGAGTGTTCCTGCAATTTCATACTCTGTGTGCTCTATGACTTCTATAGAATCATCATTTATAAGTACAGCAAACTCAATTTCTTCTAAATTATTGTACTCCTCTCTCTGGTCTTCCTCATACTCATCCCACCATACTTTGACTATACCATTCTTGCTTAAAAGAGCATCAGTAAACCACGAATACAAAATTTCCCAACCAGGGTTATCTTTTGTGAAAACATAATTTACATAGTCCGTAGCTTGTGCAGCCATTGCAACATCTTCAGGACCATGTGGATTAAATTTTACCATTTCATCCCCGGAGGCAAATACTCTCATCAAGGAGGGCTTAATCCATTCAATGGTATCCTGAACTGTGGTGTCTACAAATTGTGATCTTCCTGAAACTTCATTACCAAAGGGTAGACCATAATAGTATTTCATAGCTTGTTCTCTCTGGGTAGATATCGTATCTCCCATATATCCAAGCGCAGAAGTGATCTCTCCGCGAATTCTGGTTACTAATTCTTCTTCAGTAATTTTTTCACTAGCCATTAAATAATTCCATAATTTCTGTATTCAACATCCTGAGTCCATGTTGGGTCTTCCCCGGCTACGGCGAATCGTTGAGATTGAAAGGCATATCTTGTTGCTGACATGAGGTCGTCTCTAAGAGGAACCACCTTATTATCTTTCCTGTGATACATTCTGAACTCTTCAAACCAGTCTGATAGAGTTGAGAATACCTTGAATTTTCCTGCTTCCACGGATTGCAGCATAGCCATTAAGCCTTCCTCGATGGAGTTAGAACCTTTATTGCTTCCAAGAGCTGGGGGGTTAGTGAAGTGTTCCAGTCTAAAGTTACAGCCAAGATTTCTATACTGATCGGCTAAACCTGGATTACCCATGCTATCCCTTCTATTTCCATCATGTGGATACACTATAGGAATAAAATGTGGTCTGCCTTTTATTACCCCTGCGTGTACAGATGGGCTTGCTTTTGAGGCTCTATAGCAATCATACACGTAAAATGTTTCGCTGTCTCGATCCATAGCGCACCAAACTACTGCTGTGGGATGGTCATAACCAAAGTCTATGGCAGCTATTCTGGGCCAGTGAGGTTCTATTTCTATAGGATCAACCATCACTTTCTCCTCCCCTAGAGGAAAAACCAATCCTGAACCAATAGAAGGTCTTCCGTTCTTTCTCATTTCCCGTTCGTGCGGGGAATATGAGGAAAGAATCTGCTCCATCACACCCTCTGAGAGGTGGCCTCTTTCTCCATTCTGAGAGAAGATTCTCTCTGAGGCATCATCCCAAGTCGCGTTAGTTAGAGACTGCCCTGATTGGAGGTTGTTCATAAAGGATGCGACCGTTTCTGTCATCCCTTGCTCTGGGGTAAAAGTCATATAAACCATACCCTTACGGTCTAATGTTCGAGTAACTGCTTGAGAGTATATTTCTCTGCTAGGCTCTTCGTCTAGCCAGATACAATCTACACTACGCCCCTGCCACTTCTCCTGGCCCATCTCATAGGCTTTGAAAAATAAAGAGGAGTTCCCACCGGAAACGTGTTTAATTAGAGCTACGCTCTTTGCGTTTGGAACCCCAGGCTTCCTCTCGGTCTTTATTATTAGATTTCTCGGTATAGCACCGGACCCAAAGGCTTCCGGGTCATCGGGGGAACCCAATAGTTCGTATTGAACGATGTCGCGTGTCGTTTCATTTGAGACACCTCCAGCCCACGCGATGATTGGCTGTCGATATCTTCTTCCTTGCCACCAAGATGGATATAATCCAGTTGTGTGGTAAGCCAGTTCAGCAGCCCCACAATAACTCTTTCCTATGCGGTTAGCCGCCATCAGAAGCCTCTGGTTGGCCTCTGAGCTTGTTTTATGGAAGTTTAGCTGGTAGGGATAGGGGTCATAGAAATCGAGCTTGTTGAAGCGTTCACGGGTTCTTATCTCCCTAGCGATTTCTACTGCTTTTGCCAGATCCCTTCTTGTAGCCGCTTGCGTGGATTGCTTTGGCTTGACGTTCTGCACCTGACTTAGTTGCATAGCATTTCCCTGATTCTCCGTATTTCCATCCCTTCTTACCACCTTTTAGTGTACAGCGTTGAATTGGCATTTAAGCATATCTCCCCAAAAGTCCCCTCTCGTCTTCTCGAACGGCTAGGGGTACACCGCCTTCATAGGTTTCTCTCATTTCGGGTGTGATGTTGATTTTCCAGAGGTCTTCATTGTTTTTAATACGAGAACGATAGTCCTTTGGATAACCTGGAGTAGCCTCATTAACCCATTCGACATGGCGTTTTGCCTCTTCCTCAGTATCGAAGAAGTTCACAAACTTTCCTGTCTGAATATCAAAGATTTCCCAATACTTCTTTCCTTGTATCCGCTGCGGCTCAACACCAAACGGTTTCAAAAACCTTTCAGAAAACTTCGTGATTTTCTGGTCGTAGAGTTGTTTGTGGAATTCGCCCCCGATTTGTAAATCTAGCCCCTCATAACTTTGTTCAGAAATTCCACCAGAAGACCAATCAAGATCACTATATATTTTATCGGCTAATTCTTTACCCACATGTCTCGGTAAATCATTTAATCTAACAGTTTTATCAGAGGCTTCGTCATCCCCCTTTCCCCAAATCCTTAGGCTTACCGTATTGCCCATATTCTTTCTAGATTGTCTAACGTCTTCTTGAGCCTCTTCAAGTGTATTGAACAGGCTTCGTATGCCGCTTGCATTAGTAACCAAAAATTTACCATTACCTAAGTTTTCAATATTAGCAACCCTTAGGGTTTGAACACGAATCTTATCTATATGTTTAGCTAGGTCATAACGATCCGCTTGAACATCCCCTGTTGTCCACGTTAATTGTTCTATTGATGGATCACGTAAGGCTTCCAAGAAAGCTCGTTTCCATCCGAGTTCGTGCCAGGTCTTTTTGTAGGGTGCGTCTGGTACACGGCTCAACAACTGCCCTTCTTGTAAAAACTCATCGACATAGGACTCGCGTTGACGTTGACTTATCTCAGCCCAAGTTTCATCAGTTATCCCGAAATATTCTTTAGCTTCGGATAAATCCCTATCGGAATACGACGATGGTTTAGTTGAATCGCGATAACCCCGCTTCTGCCCCTGTTGATGCCAATCCGATTGGATTTCTTCGATGTGCAACGTCTTCTTACCGTCAACAATACGTTCATTCAACCGCAATGAGACTAAGACGTTGGGTTCATCCCAATGGCCTCCGGTATACTGATTTGTATAAGATGGAATTTCTGACTCGGATAACACCTTCAATGCTTCAGCATAGGATATTCCAAACAAATCTTCCATCTGCACACCTGCCTCATGGCTCTCTCCCATAGCATCAACGATCATTTGGGCTTCATCCACACGATCATTTGTAGGCAGCTGAATCAAAATCTCCTGCGGGTTTTCTCCGCCTGGGAGATTTAAGGTGTCATCATCAGCATATTTGGTATCATCTGGACCCTCTGGCACAAAACCCTCTCTGGAGAAAAGGACTTCAGGAAGGCGATTTAATTCATCAGGTACACGAGGAGAACGCCCTAACACAGTCTCTTCCAATTCAATCGGCTCTATGAAATTGAGAGCCTCTTCTTTGGTCAGGGTTCCTGAGGCAGCACTCAATAAGGACTCAGTGGCTTCCCCTTGGGTTGATAATAAGCCTAAATCTTTAGCTTCTGATACAGCGCCTTTCTGTTGTTTTAAGCGTCCTAACCAATAATCTAGATTGCCTCTTTGTTGGGGTGCTGTATTTACAGCCCTTCTTGCTGGAGAAAACCAAGTTGGGAACTTCCCTCTTAGGAGTGATCCCGCTGCTGCGATAGGAGCTGCAAGCTGTTCTCCCGTTATAGGTTCGTGCTCTCTTGTGTGCTCTATTGTAGGTAATCCAAATCGTCCCTCAAACTGTCTCTGAGCATCCACAATTGATTGGTTATGACGATTGACAAACGGAGCCAAGACATTTCCAGCTTGACTATAAAGTGTTTGTAAGGCTGGGGCAAACGGGGCGGTAGCCAACCTAAGAGTACCCGGACCAGGCATAGTGGCAACCTGACGTTCAGTTTCAATCTGATTAAGGGCCGATTTTACCTCATCTACAACTCGACCGGGGTAATCATGGATAAATTGTCCTACATTAAAATCAAATAGGTTATCCCTATCCTTATCATCCCCAAGAATCGAATGAGCCATTATCTAGTTTAACCTTGATGGCAATTCCTCAGGTTCTGAAGATCCGGTTAAAGCCTCAAGTTCTCTCCTCAGCTCATCAAGGGATGCGCTCTCGACATGGGAGACTTTCTGCTCCACTTTATCGACAGGCTTTAACCCTGCTCTGTCAAGGAAGTCTTTAATTGCTCCCAATTTAACAGCTTCAGAGGTTGCCTCATTTATCAATTCATTGAGTTTAGCCAGTACACCGGGTATTCCGTCTAACATCATTTCCCTAGTTTTCTCAGCTATCTCTTCAGAAAATTGTTTTTTAAGCGTCCAACCCTTTTGTTTGGAGGCTTTCTCAGAGTAGCCTGCCATCACTGCTGCTTTCGCAGCGTTTCCTGTTAAACAATAGGCTTCTATAAAAGCCTCTTGCTTCTCAGTTCTCATCAGTATGCTCCTCCCCCTAGCAGTCCTGCTGGCGCAGCCATAGGAACTGAGGGAGACATAGTCTCTGAGGGAGACATAGCAGCCGAGGGGCTAGTGGCCTCCATAGCGGCCATAGGTTGTCCTCCCATGAGTTCCGCAAGTCTCGCATCAATCTGTTCTCGTAGAGCAAGCAGTTGGGAAACCTCATCTCCACCCATTGGGTTTCCTACGGGTGGTCCTGCTGCCATTCCATTCATCATTGGTAGTCCGTTAGCCATAGTCTTATCCTCTTATAATCCCATTATTGTTTTAAATTCTTCCCCCCTTTAGGGAGCATCGTTGTATAGGCATATTAGAACCATTTTTTCTTTCTAAGCCTTTTTTTCGTGTCAGCGTCTGGGTAACCCTTGTAGTGATGTTTAATAAAGAGTTCTTCTCCAACATCATCCCCATCCAAATAACTATTTATTAGAACATCACTTCCTTCGCCCTTGACTTTGAAGTTTGTTGGAGATTCCGAGAGATGAGCTAAAAACAAAGCTCTTTGTAGGTCAGGAGATAATTCAGCTATATCTGCACTTTTCGCTGACTGATAATTGGGTCGATATTGCTTCTGAAAATCCTTAATTTCCTGCGGTTTATATCCAAGAACCTTTGTTAGTCTGTTTATGGCCGTAGGGATGCTATCCTTAGTAAATTGATATATTCCTCTTGCGGTAGATTCGGGGTTTTGGATGTTAACACCACCAGAACTCTCAAATTTTGAGACATCATCAGCAAACTTCTTTAGCCCTCCTGCATCACGACTCAACCTTTTTCCTATCTTGTCAATAACTTCACTGGTATAGCTAGGCATTTCCGTTATAAAATCTAACTCAAGGTCTTTTTCGGTAATTGCGTCATTGTCTATTTCTGATAAACCACCAGCCTCAGCCTCAGACATTACGGAAGGAATATATTCTAAGATACTTGTCGCCAGATCCTTGATCTTAGACCATGCCCCTTCGTCCGGTCCATCCAATAGCGATACTCCATCAGACATTTTTCCAGGGAGATACCCCCTTGGATCACTCATTATGGTTGGATAAAGTGGTATAGGATGCCTACGAGGTTTCCTTAGACGAAGTTGTGGGAGCGGTAAAACCATTATTGGTTCCTCAGCAGAAGTATGTTCGCATATTCAATGATCTTCTTTAGGTCTTCTGTGGGAGTCCCTTTCTTGTCCCATCTACTGGCGTATTTAACGATATTTCCTGAGCAGAAGTCTAACTTATTGGCTAATATGTAGTCTATTGGGGGGATAGTCATCTTGTAATGCTTGGGATTCAAGTTATCTAGGCTTCATCATCATTTAATTATATTACTTAGGTTTCCTCACCGCTGTATGGATACAATATACATATATACGCAAAAATAAAAAGGGGGGTCGCCCCCCGTCCGTTCTCCCTCTAGGACGCGGGCGCTAGGCGCGTACTGGAGGAAGCCTCTGAGGCTGCCTCTACGCCTCTACTCGTGCTACTCGTACCCTTGAGGCTACCCCTAGGCCTTTACCACGTGCATAGTCTTGTGGGCTTCCTCGGTTGGTTTGAACTGTTGTGTGTTTGCATGGCAGTAACATTGTTTGAGGCAGTCTATACATCAAGAGGAAGTCTACAGGCTAGGAGGTAGTCTATTGTATTCCCCTCTATGGTTAGAAGTATATGAAGCTTAATTATGGTTGTTTTTTATGGGCGAAAATAATGCTTGA
>Ga0208668_1000321_pt1 | contig 12797 bp, 18 predicted proteins | sample 18_taG_FD_184093 | JGI IMG/M metagenome (GOLD analysis project Ga0208668, IMG submission 184093) | Marine viral communities from the Subarctic Pacific Ocean - 18_ETSP_OMZAT15316 metaG (SPAdes) (version 2) | ecosystem: Environmental > Aquatic > Marine > Oceanic | place: Pacific Ocean | collected...
GCATTTCTTCACATAGTCAACTAACGCTAAATGCAGGGAGTTGTCTATATCGGGAACATCGCTTAAAGAAGATACACCGTTAGGCTCTGCATAATAATACAGCAGGATACCATCAGTAACTGCTTCCTGTATTGCTTTCCAATTCTTTCTTGCAGTCGTATTTGCATCCCCTTCACTGTCAACATTGGTAATCAAACAAAGTGAATCACCCTCAATAAACCAGCGGCATGAGTTTTCTGGATATTTTATATTACTGGCCATTATCTGCTATCCGGGGATTGCAGTACCGATTCACTCGATACATCTGTCAGTAATAAATCTTTGTCCAGTAATCGCGGTATTAGTATATAATCACCATCATTATCCATAAAATAAACCCTGAAAACTTTGTTTACTTCCAATACATTATTGGATGAATCTTTTGCGGCATCTTTTAAATCATACCACATCTGGTCAGCGGCTGTGCTTATTTTAGCGTGTACCACTTTTGAATTGTACATGCCAGCTTCCACCTGAGCATCGTTAATCAGGTTCATTACGTATGTTTCAGATACATTAGGAAATACCTGACGAACTCTCGAGATAATCTGTTTTACTGTCATTGCATGAACGGACATTATTTCAACCTAGCTAATTCTTTTTGATAATCATCTTTTAACTGAGCAATTACAGGATTCAACAATTCTATATCTTCTTCATTAGCCAGCATATATTCAGTTGCTTTTATTGCAGCAGAAAGAACAACAGCCCTTTCAGCTTCATCTGGAAACACAGCTATCGCAGTAGCATCATAAGCCACGGATGGGTATTGAACTTCAGAATATTTACAGGAACCTCCCACTGGCAGTACGTCTATTGTATTGTTTTTAATAAAATATACAGGGTCAGTAACAGTAGCATAATCCATATCTTCAGAATCGGAAACCCTCCCCCTTTTAAACGAATTGATTTTTCTGCAAGGCTGTTCAATGTCCCCGTCATTTCTTAATACTTCCAGTACCTTACCAGTGTTTAAAGTATCAGCGCTCCCAGATGTGAATGTTTGCTGGCTAGAACAGAGCTTAAGCAAACTTGCAGGTAATGCACTTATAATTTCTTTTGCAGAATCCGTAAGCCACTGCGTAGCATGAGCCTGATATGTTTCTCCACTTGCAGTTGCACTGCTACTGTCAGCATCAAAACCGGTTAATGCGTGTATTTCAGCTGCAAAATCCCAAGCCATTATGTACTCGCCACAAAAACTTCAACATCGCAAGCAGATGTATTAGCAGCACAAGTTATGTCAACTAAATCACCAAATGAATCAGGAGTTATCCCAGCGGCATCAGCAGAATCCATAGTATCTTTTACTCCACCCGATAAATCAGCACAGTATAAAAAAGAACATCCCTTATCAACTTTTACACCAAACTCATCATTGTTTTCATTTTTTAATACCAATGCAATATGATTAGTACTGTCTAAATTTGTAATTCTTATATATCTAACATCATCCTCATCGAATTGACCTGCTAGATATGTTTTAGATAATTCAGTATTATAAGCTGCTCCAAATCCAAGTAATCCAATCTCGTCAGTTCCTATATTGACAATTCTTTTTACTATGGACGCAATACTCCCAACTTCTAGTACTCTTTTAGAGCCATAGTCCTGATTATCAAGTATAATATCTTCTTGTATTTTAACTTTTAATGTACCAGCCATCAGTAATTCCTTCTCCCTTTACCGCTATAGCGGGTTAATCCCTAATTGTTTTAATTTATTACTACCATTCGCATCATTCATTTTCTTAACAGAATCGTCCATTGATTGAACTGAAAATTCCATTTTACTTTGTGCGGTTATATCAGACCGCATCCATGAATTTGTAGTAAATTTAGGTGGATGTGCTCGTCCCCCACAAGATTTGCAATAAAACCAACCACCCTTATTATCCTTATTGCAATGCTGACAATTCATCAAGAATCATGAATAATGACGGTAATAATTCTACCATCACGCATTTGTGCGCTATGTATTGATCTAATCGTCTTTGAATCGTCTACGCTTTCTAAATAATCATTTAATTCTTTAGCCAAAGAACCGCTTGTAGAATCCGAGGCAACACTTGGTTCATTGATTATAACTCTTGTCGTAGTATTGTAATTTGCCATAATTTTCCTTTAAATTTTTGAACATTCGGGGTTAAGCTTTTTTAACCTAACCCCATACCGTTCTAAGTATTAATCCTTATTGATTTGGATTATATTGATACACTAACATTAGGGTCAACGTAAACAAGGTATACAGTCATATCAGCACTAGAACTCACTGCGCCCCAATCGGAACCTGCAGTAGCCGTTAAAGTGATTGCTGTAGCCGCGCTACAGAATTGGACACCCTGTGGAACTCCGCCGTCAATGTTACCGGCAGCAAACGCTGATGGATCAGAAGATTTATTAAATCTATCTGCATCAGAACCGTCACCGATTTGAACAGCACAACTCGTGTCGCCAGAAAATGCAGCTGTTACATCAATAAATGAATATAATACTACAGACCCAACCGGTAAGGTCATGTCTGAAGCATAAGTACCAACGGTAGAGCCACCATCCGCAAATGCGGAAAAAGGTGCTGATACCGCTAGTAATTTTACATTTGAATTGTCGTAATCACCACTATTAGCTTCGTGTCTTTTTGCTCTCATCTTATACCCCCTTATAAGCTTTCAATGTTATAAAGTGCATGTGATTCAGGCAAGGAAATCTCAAGACCGGCTTCGGTCAAGATCATATCTTTACGTAAATCTTCATCTGCGCTTTGAACATTAGTTACAATATTGGTATCACGATTTAAGCCATTACCGACCAATGGACGGTAAGAAAGTTTGCCCATGTCGGCAAACAGCATGAAACCACTTGAAACACCACGGAAAAGAGGTTCTTTAACTAAGTGCATTGCACCATGAATAGTTTCAATAGTCATAATCTTATGACCAAATTGACCTTCACGCTTATCAAAATTATAAGCAACAGCACTATCGGAATAAGCCACACTTGAATCTAAGAATGCGCCTGAACCTAATTTGTTAAAGAATGTAATTACTGGTAAACTAGCCAAAACTAATTTATCAGCACTACCACCGCGTGCTGGGTCATACATTACTTCCATATCAGAAAGCAGTCTATCATAAGTTAACTCGGCTTGAGTAGAACTACGATAGTAAGCTGCACCAGATGTGTAAGATAATGCTGCATCAGCCGTACTTGGTGTAGAGTTTTTAACAATATGACCTACAAGGCCTTCTGTGTATTGTACTCCACCAACGCGAGCACGTTGGCCGAAAAGCATAGCCCGTTCAATATCAACCTTATGTTCACGAAGTTTCAACGCCCAAATGCGTTCCCATTCGTTTGCATAACCGCGATATCGTGTAGCGATAGCTGTGTTAGACATTTCAGCAGCAGTTTTAAAAATCTGCGTGTATCCATAGTCATCTTCAATCTCGCTTGACCATGCATCGGGTGAACCAGTACCTTCACCAAAGGAAGTACCAATTACTTGACATTGGTCATCTTCGGCAACAACGTTGGAACCGGAAACGCCAGATGTGTCAATACATTTAGCTGAAAAAGAAGTATACGTAGTATTGTCGGTTACAGAACTTTCAATTCTAAAAAGCGATTGTCCCCAACCGGCGGTTGAGTCTACAGTATTCACTGAGAATACCATACCTTTACCCATCCAATTGACAGATGCTCCCGCACCGTCATCTACGCGAAAACTGTAATCACTACCTGCTACTACAGTGCCGATTGCTCCTGCACTTGCTGCTATGTAGAAATTACGAGACGTCCAGTCAATCTTTGAACGATTTTCTAAGAATCGAAACAAAGAATCATCTGTAGGCACTTTAGCCACTTTTGACAAATAAGCGAAAAATGGGGATTCTTCAGGAGCAAGTTCTGAAACTTTATCTGAAAAATCATATAACCTACGACGATCTGGAGCTTGGCCTACACCGGCACTTGTGGTCGATGCAGTAATGTTACTAGAGAGTTTATTCCCTTGTGTAATAGCCATTTATATAGCCTCCATTATTATTTTTATGGGATTCGTCCACTGTTGCTAGCGTTAAGAATCCTATCCCAAGCAGCGTCATTTTCACTCTTACGCGGTGGTTCGCCACCCTGTAAGATACCTGCTGGCCTTGGCATAGCCTGAGCCTGTCTAGTAGCTTCCATATTTTCCGATGAAGGCATTTCCGCACCCTTCCCATAATGTTTATTATAGACATCAATTAATAAATCGATGGGGAGTTCATCCCTAGGGTTCGTAGCAAATTCAATAAATTTACCAATTTCTTCATCGCTTTCCATGTTATACTTAGACTTAAGTTCATTTCTTAAATTTTGCATAGCAACCTGCCCTTGCAATTCCGCCATATGTCCTCCGACGGCTTCATCTACAAGAGCTCTTTCCTGAGCTAACCGCATCTTATACGATTCACTCTCAGGTTTGTAATAAGCTTCCCAAGGGTCAAAAGATGATTCGTCTAATTGACCTGAATCACCCCTGCCGCTGGCTTCTGCGTTACCTTCAAGTTTCCCCCTAATAGCTTCTACAATATCCGGTCTTTGTTCTAATACGTTTTTTAATTCACGCATTTGATCTAAAGACGCGCTATCAGAGCTCAATGCATCATATTCAGATTTCGTCTTATCATACATCGATTGAAACTTCTTAGCTTCCGCTTCCCAATCAGTCCCGTATTCAACACCACCTTCGTTACCTTCATCCGTAAGTACACTTGGCGCCTGTGTCGCCGGAGTTACCTCTTCTGGTTGAACGTCGGATGCGAATTCATCTACATTAGCCAATTGAACCCGATCATTCGGATTCCCTTCTGCTAAATTGTCTTCATAACTGGGTACGCCAGTATCTTCTTGTCTTTGGTCTTCCATTATTTTTCCAATCTCCCTATTCTCCCGGACTCTACCTTTCGATATTCCGATAGGGCTTAACTGTTATTAAATACCATTAACGCCTCTAACTCGAGGCTCCCTTTTTGCCTTGCGCTTTTTCCGTTTGTTTAGCACGAAAATCAGCTTTATCAATCACACTTTCCATCTTGTTAAGATTGACACGTTCTTTATACTTTGCTTCCGTGACAACCTCATTAAGATTGGTCTTGAATTTTTCAGCGATAACTTGCTTCTTAGCATGTACGCTTTCACGTTCTGCCGTTTGCAAATCACCGGTAATGTCTTTTAATTGACCTTCAAGTTGTTGTATATATGACTGCATTTGTGCCATCATGCCCTTACGTTGTAAAACGCCTTCTTTGTCAAAGATTTCTGTTTTCTTTAAAACCTCGACATCATCTACCAAGTTCAACTTATATGCTTCCAAATACATATTGTATTCGGCCACCTTATTTGATGGTAACGTTGAACCCGATATAATCCGAACGTCATGTTGCCCTATTGCAATATCATTTTCAATAGACACCAATTCGTTAGTTTTGTCATCATACAACCTACTGTTAACCGTAAATTCGGTCAAGTCATTATTTGGCTGTACGATTCTAAAAGTCTTTTTGAAGTTATAATGTCCCTTAGACATAGCATATATACACTTGCCTAATCGGGTTAAACTTCCTTCGATATCCCTAAGTTTGGATTTACCACGGCTCTCGCCCATTTCGGATAGCATGGCCGTACCACGCACCGTGTCAGGGGCAGATTCCCTAAACCCCTGCATAAGTTCTGGGATACCAAAATTTAAATCTATATAATGTTCCACCCTATCGATTAGGTGATAAAATTCAGCAGCCAATGGTTGGGGCGATGGGAAATGTGGTTCACCAAATTCTGGGTTATATTCAATAACTGCATTTGGGTTTGCCCAATTTCTTTCTAATTCGCCCACATCATCAACACTTCCTTCTGGGACTAATAACTTTAGTCCGGCAGAAGATTGCGCGTGGCTTAGTGTCAAGGAAAATAGTTTGTTTATAAGACGTTGGGAGTCCTTGACTTTTGTTACATCTGACTTGGGGTATGGAGTATTAGTCCAAATATTCGGGACTGGGATTATAGGATATATGTCACAGTTTAAAACCTGATCATATAACAAGTATTGACCCACGGTTGCCACGTTTCTAATGCGTGTTTGTAGGACTTCTACTGCTTCAACCAACCCCGACTCGATAAGGTGTGAATTTTGTTCTAAGACTTGTTCGTATTCATCTAAGCTAACGACTTTTTCTTCACCATTTTGCTTATTGAATAAACGATAAAAAGGTACTTTTACCTTTTCAAATCTTTCTAATATGCGATATCTTTCAAAGCCACCACGGTCACTATCTTTGACCACATCGGGTGTAAATGACATAGAAGTATTCTTCTTGCCAGAAGAAGGATAATCTTCTTCATCATTCATTGAATCTATATCGTCTATGAATTCTTGTAATTGTGGGTATAAATTAAGTATTTGATCTTTTGTTAGTATAGTTGATAATATCATCGATGATGAATCATCGAAATATCTATCTCGGGATGCGGGGTCTACATAAATCCTGAAAGGATTTACATATGTAAACTTTATGTCACCGCGCCCAAAATCTGATTCGGGATCGGTATATACGTAAAAATAACCAAGGCCTGATACGGCATAATCGTGGACTGCATTCTTAAACTGCATATCACCATCCGATATATCCCATACATATTCAAGTATAGTCCTCCAGACAGTGGCTAATTTATTATCTGAATCTTCCCTGCCGATAGCAGAAAATTTTGGATTCTTAGAAGTCAATAATGATTTCAATTTATCGACTGCAGCGTATACTCTGTCGATAACGAAGTCACCTTGCCCTACCTCTTGTAGTGCCTCTGATTCTTCTTTCGTATAATGATTCCCGAGTACAAAATCTACTGCTTCACGGGCTTCCGTGTCCCAGTCAGTTCTTGCATCCCGCCATCTACGCCATAATTCTTGGTTTTTCTTTGATTCCGGATTCTCTGCAGAGTGTGCGATATCAATTCTCCCGATTTTGCAAAATTATCTTATACTTATAATATAAGCGAAAATGCATAGTTTGTCAAGAGTTTTTTTAATTATTTTCAAATCCTTTGACCTGTCATCCAACTTCTTAATCTTTTTACGGTCTTTTTTTGTGCTCTCTCCTCCACATTAGACTCAAAATCGGAAGCATCAAACTTATTACTAATAGGCGAGCGTGCATTAATTACACTATACCAAAGGCCATCAAGCAGGTCATCGTTCTTGCCTTTTGGGAAATGAAACATTTCATCTACCAATTCTTGGTGTTGTTTTTTAATATATAATTTCTTTCTATTAACGATAGGGCATAATGTGGCTTCTATCCTATCTTCCTTCTTTATGCCGGTTGGTGGTCTAACCCCCATAGCTATCCCCGGCGCCATCTTCCTATCTTTACCCTCCAAAGCATTCACGGCATCTCTAATCACACCTTGAGCCCCTACGTGTTCCACATTGGCCCTGCGCAAAGGTTGATACATCTTAGCCCATTCAAATATCTTTTTTGGCATATCGTACAAAGGGAAGTGTTCGCGGAAGTATTCAAGTATATAAAAATTCTTATCGCTATCTATCCCCACCACCATTATCACTTGATAGTCATGTTGCGCAGATGATTCATAAGCCAAATCTACACCCATATACACATTAATCGGGATAGCATCTTCCTTGGTCACGACATAGGCTTGATTGTTTTTAGATTCAAACCTACCGTCATAGTAATTAATCCTATCTATTTTAAATTTTGCAGAATCAAGGTCTCTCGCATCATTCATATATTCTTGTGCAAATTTATGCGTAAGCCCCTGCTCTATATACCCGCGCTTTATTTCTTTTAATTTTTCTTTATTAAAGTAATCGGGCCACAAGGCTTTCCCATCTTCAATAGCCCTTCTAAATATCACATCCCAAGTATAATCTTCATCAGCATCAATCGCGTTAGAATATCCATCATATATTGATTGTAAAAATGAATCATAGTGTACAATCGTCCCAATCAACCATACCGAACCTTCATTACCTTTAGATTCTTCCAAAGCGGGCATAACAGTAGACATAACCCATTCTTTAATTTCCATCCTACGTTCGGGTGTTTTGGTGTTCAATTCGGATTCAAAGTCATCAAGTACAATTTTAGTATACCGTAGACCAAGTTCCGATCTACCGCGCAATCTTTGCGTAGTGCCTTTGGATATAATTCTATCACCCTTTGAGGTGGTTATTTCCTTTTCAGTCCACTTCTTCCCGACAATATCACCAAAATAATAATTAAATGCAGGATTAAATTCTATATGCGATTTAATATATTTTAAATGATCTACCGCCTGACTTTGTTCTTCCGATACAAATGCTATAAACTCACGCTTTTCTTTTGGATTGAAAAACAATTTATAAAGAAGCGATGCTTTTACATAAGTTGACTTTGCGTGCCCGCGAGGAATAATAGCGCATATACGCTTATTAGATTCATCTAATAAGAGACCCCCTAATTCATAATGGAATGGGGCAGGTGTGCTTTTCATGAAATCTTCGGACAAAAACAATTGACCAAAAGTGACTAAATCCTTAGATGCTAATTCCAAAACCCTTTCTTTTTCTGAAAGGTCATTTGGTATTATATTAAATATTTCTATCTTGTCGCTTATTCCAATCACCTCCTTCTATCACCTCGAACACAGTTTCATTGGCTAACAATAAATCCCCCGCTACATACAACCAAGCACGTTCTTTTCCCCCATCATCCATCTTTACATTCGTTCGTACACGTCTATACATCCCAGACTTGACCCCTTCATACATATCGTATGTATTTAAATCTTCCTTGGTAACATCAAGAACTTCTACAATTGTCCCTTTACCTTTTTCATTATAAATTACAGCGGGGAACCTTGTGTGCCCGGGATATACAAGCGTAGTATTTTCCACTACACCTTTATTGTCCGATCCCCTTCTTAATGTCCCATATACCGCTAATTTTTCAGATCGCATAGTCTAATGTCCCTTCTAACCAAGGTTCTATTTCCGAAGGTTCTAATTCTATTCCGCTATACATGGTCAAGCAATCCTTACAAACAACGCAATAAGAAGCCATCCTATCACCCTTAGAATCAAAGTCCCTTATTATGATTTCCCCTTCGGTACTTTCAAACCATTCAGTGTCTATATCATGACCGCATACAGCAGTCATCATGTATTCAAGCATCTCCATATCGATATATCAACCCCGGCATTTCTATTTCAAGTTCATTATCATACAAAGTAAAACATTCAGAGCATTGCACATGTAAATTTTCTTCATCCAAATCATACCAAATAGACGAATAATCCATCATTGGAAATTCGCAAATGACACAATTCTTATTTTTCAACTTCTTGCGAAGCTTCGATGAGTTTTCTCTGACCACCTTCTGAGATAGCATCCAGTTGTTCCTTTGTAAACCCTTGAAATAATGTTATTGATTCAGACCGTTTTTCAGTATCCATCATACCACTAATTTGCATTAATGTTTTGATTGCTGAGATCTTGTCTTTGTCTTGTGATTCGTCCTTGTCTACGATGGCTCGCATCTTCTCTAGCAAATACAACGGAGTTATATCCGCTTCATTTAGAACCTTATCTACTTCTTCTCTTATCACTTTTTGTATCCTATCAGTTTTAATTAACTTCTTCCCACGATGCTCGGCATGCCCTTCCTTGTTGGTCGGGAATGCCTTCATATACGCCTCCGCTATACCATCACCCTTAACAATATACTTCGCAAAAAGAAACTCTCTTGATGTTAATTGCTTCTTAGTCATATAATGCTCATGTGGTTTTAGTCTGGATACAATACCAAAAGAATATATATTCTCCCTTAATTCACCATCCATTACAGCACCTTTAGAGCATACAAAAGAACCCAAGATAGTTCTTATATAATGATTCATAAGTTTTCTTGTACTCGGATGTCTTAGTTCACCGCGCCTTAAAACTTGGAAGATTTGTCCATCATCGGCTTTTACCCACTGATCTTCTTCGCCGTTCCGCCAATCGTCGACAAGTCCTACATTCGGATTATATTCTTCAAATTCTCTTTTGTTCTTATATCCAAAATGTAAGACATTTTTTATTTTTCTACTAACCATACTGTAATATAAGCTTAAAACACCCAAAAGTCAAGTGTTTTTTATCTAGCTATACTCCTAAGTTCGGTTCCGTTAACATTCATATTAGTCTTACTTCTTATAAATGGAGACCCGCAACCACCACATCGGTACACCGGGAATTCATTAGCACTTGTAAAATAGGTAGCCAATATAGGGGACAAGCTTTCGCTCCCACAAGTTGGGCAAACATCGTCATCCATAAGGACACCTAAGTTTGGATGGTTTCTAATGTATGGTCTTAACTTAAGATATACTTGTTCCAATCCCACAACATCACGTTTATTGTATTCAAGCATTTCTTGCAATCGCGCTTTGTCACCATTCATACAATCTATCCATAGTTGAAATTCGGTATTTAGTTTTTCCGCCAACCCGAAGTATTTAGTTAAGAAGTCTTGCTTATTCGAACTAAACGCAAATTCCTTTCGCGCAATCTTCAAGGTATCTATTGACTTGTAAGGTGCGGGAGGCAACATATCGTTCAATATGAATCTTGCATTAAGTTTCCTAATATCAAAGCGATCACCATTATGTGCCACCACTATATCCGCTTCATCAAGTAATTCCCATATGGATTTAAGTATCCTTGAGTCATCACCCGCTACGGCTTCCTTTGGTGTAAGCACATCAGATAACACTACCTCGTCATAAAGCCATTTTGCCGACCAAGATAAAATATACCAAAACTTTTGGTGTCCAGCGTCATCTCTCATCAAATTTGTGGGCGGGACGTATTGTTTGCCAAAATCCCATACCCATACCGGCATTGGCGTTGTTTCTATGTCAAACATTAATATTTTAGGTAATACTGTCAAGTCACTAACATCCGTAGGCCTAGTCCACCCCATAGACTCAATTTTACGTGTTACCGATTTGTACGTGCGCATAAAGCCCGCATTATCCAAATCATAGCATATATTACGGACACTTTTCATTGTACGCCTATATTGACTTATTATTTCGATTTCATCATTTGACCACTTCATACTATTTTCCTCGCTTTATTACGAAAAATAACATTTTCAACAATATTGATTCAAACCATAAGAGTATTAATCTCACCGATAATCCTCAATCATTTGTACCGTTAAAGCGTATCCAGCTATATCTACCAAATTATCACGCTTATGTTTATTCACTTCCCTACTTAACTTTACCGCCACCATACACAAACCAACATCCTGAGGGCTAACTTTAGTATCCAAAATTGCAGACCACATTTTAGCCGTCTTACTAAAATCCTCGATTGGATGCCCGTAGTTTTTACCACGAGCACCATTAACCAAGTACTTAGCTTCATCTAATATCGATTCTACTTTATCTTTCGCCACAAGTATTCTCCTACGCCTAATTGATGAAATCCATTTGCCAAACATTCAATTGTATTCTCATCGTGCGCACAACCGGTATTATTGAATATTACATGGATTACCTCATGTAAGAATGTTTCCATCTTCCTAGATGTGTTCATTTGTTTATCTAATTTAATCACACACGAGCGCGGGTCATTAACCCCAAGCAAGTATTTACCTTCACGGCCTTCTTTTTCGCCGTCCATGTATACTACCTTGTAATCGTGCCCGCCGATGTTTAGCACACGCTTTCTCGATTTCTTCATTCTCTTTGTCGATTTCTTCATATTCTCTCTTCCCGTTCCCATATGCGGGAACTGTTGTACTCATTACCGTAGGTTCATAACCATGTTCTTTATTCTTAACTTCGTTTATTATATCTTCAATAAACTTAACAGGTCTTAGTACCGCTTCTTCCGGTGTCATCTTAGCCATTCTATTTTTCCTTTATCCCCGGTACGACTATATTATCAAAGTAATCACACCCTTCATTTACCTTACAACCCTTTCCAGAATAATCACTATCCATGTAAAAGAAAAGATTATTGTCCCCATCTCTACCAAACATGCACCCTAAACATTTCCCATTATCCCAATTCGCACAATGCTTAGTCGCCTTTTTCTTTAGATTTATTTTCATCTTAGATTTTTCTATCTTCAATCATAGCAAGAATATATAACACACCAAACAACTTTCCTAATACTATTTTAAAAAACTTTTTTAAAGAAAATAAAAAAAAGACTTGACAAAGTACCCTTTTTCCCTTAAATTATAAGTAGAACTAAGCAATAGGGCTCTTATATATATATTATATATACTCTCTTACTTCTTATACTATCGTATAAGAATAAAGAAAAACATATACTAACGTATATGCAAAAAGAAAGGTTTTGCAATGAGTGGGAAAGGAGATAGGGATAGAACGACGGATAGAACCGCATATAAAAAAAATTACGAAAAAATTTTTAAAAATAAGAAAAAACGTATTATTAAAGATAAATCCCAAATTCGTCCAAATTAGTTGAAAAAACTACATATTGGTATCTATATACCAAGAAATCATAAAAGTCCCGTTTAGACCGCAAAGAATTGCAAATAGACCTATATCTATATTATATCACACCCCAAGTGGTTAGAGCTACTAACCAGATAATCATAAAACTAAAAAAAATCTATGAAAGTTGATTGATTTGTATTATATTCTATATATAAAAAAATAGAAAAAATTGTGTGGTTGTCTTTTATGCATTTTC
>Ga0208668_1000332_pt1 | contig 12616 bp, 10 predicted proteins | sample 18_taG_FD_184093 | JGI IMG/M metagenome (GOLD analysis project Ga0208668, IMG submission 184093) | Marine viral communities from the Subarctic Pacific Ocean - 18_ETSP_OMZAT15316 metaG (SPAdes) (version 2) | ecosystem: Environmental > Aquatic > Marine > Oceanic | place: Pacific Ocean | collected...
CAATAATAGTCTTAAAAGCTGCACTTCTCTTATTAATGTTCTTTTTCGCCCAGTTTAACATCTGGGATCTTTCTACTAATAAGGTTTCTGCAAAAAAATCAGTACCAAATAATGTATCTTGTTTTGTAACAGTTTTGGGTAAAGTATTTGTTAATCTTAAAGTTTGCTCTAATTCAGCTAAACTTGTAAATTTTTTATCTTTTAAAATTTTAATAATATTAGCGTGTAAAGATTTATCTTCTATAATGGAACCAACTCTTGCACCTAGGTTCATTAAATTTTTATTATTAAGAACCATACCCCAGGCATCATCACTTAACTTAGTTAAGGCTTGAGTATTTTTAACCAGCTTAGTTGTGGCTGGTAAAAATTTTGAAAATTTAGACCAATCAGCTCCAAACCTTGATCTCATAATTTTGGCAGCATCAATTGCTGATCCAGTATTATTCATAAGATTTACCATTAAACCTCTAAGCATAGCCTCCTCTGGTAAAACTCCATCAACCTCTCTAAAAGTATGAGCAAATAATTCTATTTTTTTTCCTTGGGATGATAATCTTTTTGCTAAACCTAATCTTTGATGTCCATCAACAATTGCTTTTGTACCATTTTTAAATTCATAAACTAAAACTGATCCAGCTGCTACATTGTCCCATTCTTGAACATTGGCAAGTTTTTGAGATACACCTCTTACATCTCCATCTGTTTTATATTGAAAATTAACTGCATCAAATTCTATCTCTTCTGGTCTATAAATTTTAACATGACCTTTAATTTCATCTAAAGATTTTTTAGTTAGTTGAGCCTCAATAGGTTTAATCTCTGCTTTAACATCATTTAAAAGTTGGTGTTGAGCTGCGTTATGATTTTCGTTATTAATTTTACTTGTTACTTTAGTTTCTTCAAAAGGATTATCTGGTAATTTTATTTCTGGTGTTTCTATTTTTAGAGCTTTAGTTACTTTTTCTATTTCAGCATCGCTTGATTTATTTAATGCTTTTCTTAATACACCTACAGCTCCTGGAGTTCCTTTAATTACTCCAGTTAATAATCCTCCTAATACAAAAGAACCAGCTCCAACAGTTAAGGTATTTAAAACTCCTAAAGGTATTGTTTTTCCAAAAATTTCTACAGAAGTTGGTAATCCAATTTCTTCTCTGTAGCCTTGAGCTTTTAATTGTATGGGTATTTCTACAGTAGCTCCGATGATACCCTCTACAGCAGCTACCCTTAATGCTTGTTGTAAAACAGTCCCACCAACTCTATATATTCCTCCAAGGGGTAGAGATGCAAGAACCAGAGGATCTGTACCAAGAGCAGAGAATGCACCCACAGCACTTCCTATTTTTCCAGCTACGTTAGCTCTACTGGAGATGTCGTGATGTTTTTCCCAAAGCTCTCTAGCCTTTATTCCTATTGTATTTCGAAAACTATCTTCATCTGCATAACCTAAAGCCGACATTTCAGTTTTTAAATCTGGATTTAATTCTAAAATTTCAGCATAATTTTTCCAAAAGTTATCTTTATTTTCTTCTTTTGAAGGTTGTAATATTTCTTCACTTTCTCTAATTGCATATTCTCTAGGATCCTCTGGTCCAAGAGGTATATCAATCTCAGAAACTGGATTGTTAAAATTAGTAAAACCTCTTTTATGTAAATGATCTACTAATAAACTATATTCTTTATTGACTGCATTATGCTCACTATCCCATCTATCTGTAGCATAATTAGCATCTAAAGCTGCTCGCCAGTTTTCTAAATATTCAGTTCTATTGCCAGTTGCCCAGGAAGTTTCGCCTAAAGAATTGATCGCAATTTTTTCATCAAAAACAAAAGACATTATTTTTTCATACTTTCCCAGTTAGATCTAATTTTATTAAAATCTATTATGAAAAAGTTATTACCCTCTTTATGAAAGTTTCCATCTTGAACATATCTGGGGTCTGCATTTTTATCTGTTGGATGATCTCCTATAGCAACTTTATATTTTCCATAACCAACACTAATTAAATATGGACCGCCACCCTCAAAAATTTGTATATCTCTTGTAGATCCGTCTGTTTGTTTTCTACCAACAGCATTTCCTGGATGCCATTTACCATCAATCATTGATCCGCTTGCATCCGCAAGTACCTTTGGATATTCTTTTATCCAATCAACAAAATCGTTAAACTCATCATTCTTTAACCACATAGGAACATGAACTGCTTTACCATTATATTCAGCAACACCTCCATAATCCCCGTTTTTACCTAAAGACATTTCAACAGCCTTTTTATAAAGAGCTGTATCAAAAGTTCCCGACTTATATTTAGGTGTGCCAAAGTACATTGCTGCATAAATATTATCTGCGGCTCCTATAACATTATTTAAAGTATTTATATTATCTGGAAAAACTTTTTCGTACTTATATATATATGCCTGTCTATCTGCATCTTTAACTTTAATATCTAAGTTTTCTTTTTTATTTAAAAGATAACCCTCAATTGCTAAATCAATAGCTTTGTTTTCTTTTAAGCCAGCAGCATTTGATACAATACTTAATCCTCCTATATGAGCTAAGAACTGATCTTTTTCATTTAGTTGTTCAAATACATCTGGAGCTGCGTTACCAAAACCCTCAACTAATATTTGAGAAAAATATCTTAATTCCTCTGCATTATCAATTCTACCAAATTCTGCCGTTATTTGTGTAGCCTCTGCATCAGATAAAAAAGTATTTTCTATTCCATAAATAGATCCAATTGCCTCAGCTTGAGATTTTCTTTTAATCATATTTGCCATAAAAGCATCTCTGTATTCTGAATCTTTTATGTTTATTCTAAATTCTCTAAAATCAAGAGTTTCTATTTCAAAAGTTCCTCTTTTAGAAACAGCCATAATTGGATCTTTATCTAAATCAGATACTAACTTTGCATGATACTTTTCTGCAGTTTTTAATTGATCGTATAATGCAGTTGAAAGACCAGTATTTTTTTCTCCTGGCTTAACATCTCCTTTTAATCTATTATTTATATCTACTCTAGTTGTAGTTATAAAATCTTCTATTTGAAGAGGTGTCATTATATTTAATGACTTAACTAAATTAATTTTGGCTATTAATTTTTTTGCTTTATCCGCTATATCTGGCTCACGTAATGCTTTAGCTGTAGCCATATATCCCTCAATTGTAGCAATATCTCCAATATAACCATCGTCTGCCATCTGATCTATTTCAGTTAATTGAGAATTTATAAATTTTGTAGATGTTGTGTTTGATTTTTCAAAATGAGATTTTAATTTTACTACAGAATATTCACCGTCTTGTGGTATTAAGGGATCTTTTTTAGCGGCTGCCAATGCTGCATCTCGTTCTTCTATAGGTACATTTTTATAATTAAACCAACGTACCTCTGTTCGAGTTTCTTTCCAAATTCTTTCTATATCGCTACCAAAAATTTCAAAATGTTTCTTATAATCTGGTGAATTGTTATTTGAAAGTTTAAGTTCTAATCCTTTGATTGCTGCTTTTTTTTCCAAATCAGTACCATGGATTGCAGATTTTTTAAGTATTTCTATTTCCGATAAAGCATTAAATTTTCTTTGACTAATCATATTTTTTGTTGATGAACTTCTAATAGCATTAACATCCAGAAGATTTTGTTTTGTCATCCAGCGTTTAAATTTCCTTTGAGCCATTTTGTTAGATAACGAGCCATTAACATTATCAAATACAGCTTGCCAATGATCGTTATATAATTTTCCAGCTGCATCTGGATCACTCATCCTGGATGCTTCTAATTTTATTTCAGATAATCCTTTAAAATTATCTCCACCATTCATAACTTCTTTAGATTTTTCTAAAACTTCATTATCAGTTTTAATATCTAAATGTTTATGGTAAAGTTTTTCTCCAGATTGAACCATTCCTTTAAAAGCTCTACCGATAGAACCAGCCTCTTGCATACTTGCAAATGCTCTATTTTCTACATTTGAAGATTTAGTTGTTGGTTCTAATTGTGATTTATATAATTTTATTGCCATAATTATCCTACGTAAACATTCCAACTGTTGATAATAAACTTTGTCCAGCAGCATAATAAGATGCTTTCTTCGCAACTTTACCTCTCCATCTTTGAAGATCTGCCTCTGCTTGCATCATAATTGCTTCATTCTCTGCTGTGTCTCTAGCATTCTCTGCGTTGTAAGTCATAACATCTCTATCAGTTTCTAATTCTAAAGCTTGTGCATAAAGATTTTCAATAACCGTACCTTGTATGGCAGCACCACTAGAAAGATATGAAACTAAAGTTTCGCCATATATCTGATCAACTGTCTTATCAAATTTTGGAAGATTAAAGTTGTTGTGAACAGACATTATCCGTTCTGCCTCTTGCTCCTTAATCTTTTTATTAGTTTCTATTATAGCTGCGTTATAATTGGCTGCTTTTTGTTCAGCTTTACCCGCAAATATATCTCCAAAAAAACTCATTTTATAATCCTCGCAAATCTATAAAAGTCAGATCCATCTGGACCATAACTTTTCATTAAACCTTCTTCTTTCAATCCTAAAAATTTTGCAAATTTTATTGCAACTAAACAATCTGCTTTAACAGATGTTTGTAATCTTCTAATAAAATTATTTTTTAACATCATGTCAGTTCTTTGTTTAATAACCTTTGCAAATGTTATTGGATAGTTGTTTATTTTTTTTGTAGCCAAGACCCACCCCTCGGCACAGCCATCCCAGAGGGGAAAGATCCCCCCAGCCGCTATAGGTTTATTATTCAATAACCCTGTAAACGACATACCAATTTCTTTTAGATAGTAAGCATATTTTCTATGCTCTGGTTTTAATTCCAGTAATTCACTATTTAAACCTTGATCTAAAATATAATGTGCATGTTCGTTTTCAAAAGGTACAATTTCAATATTAGACACTCTCTGTCTCCAGTCTTGGATAAATACCCAGGATAGTCATTGGTAGAGCTTGTGGTTGTTGGATATAAACTAATCCTTCTGTTCCATAACCAGTATCAAATTCAATTTGTTTATCTCCGGTAAATAAAGGAATAGGTAAGTTCATTGGAGATCCACTAGCTCTAAAATCTATAGCTGTTAAGTTTGCTGCATTGGGTCCAACACTAGCTCCTACGGTATCCTGGAACCTAACAGATAAATCATAAATTCTTTTTGTTTTGGTTTGTGTTGTTTCTGTATAACCTTCATCTAATCTCATTGTTTGAAGATCTGAACTATATAATAAACCAACTTTTGCTTGTTCGGTTGCAGTATCAATAGATATACTTCCCCCCGAAACTGTCTTTGAAGTTTGGGTTGAACCTTCTCCAATAATATCTACACTTTCTCCTTCTAAATGATCTAATCCTGTTAATGTAGAAGTTTCATCACCAACATAACTTAATCCGCTATCTAAATAATGAAAAGCTGTTACATCTCTATTAAAATCAAATGGAGTGAAATATTCTACATATCTCCTTACAGCACCATTAATCCATCTTTTAACTATAATCCAAACTTGATCTTCGTCTGCATCGCCATCAATTACAGCAATACTTTCTACTTTAGCATGGGTTAAAATATTATCAGTTTGTTCAGATGTATGCGCTGAAGTTAAACTAACAACTGTTTCTAAAGTTTTATCTGAATAAAGTTTAAACTGATTATTATCTAATTTTTCAATATAATATTTTGTATTTTCAGATAATCCACCAATAGATGTTCCTGTGTTATCATAATAAAAAATATTTCCAGTTTTAAATCCATGTGATGTTGAATAAATAAAATTAGATGAAATATTAATACCTTGATAAATGTATTGAGTAGTGTCTGAGCCTGGAGCAGACGTTAGGGAAATTGCTGTGCCAGCTGTAGCATTCGATGCGGTTGTGGCTAGTTTGATGGTATTACTATCGGTTGCTATAGTAAAATAAAGAGATGAATTATTTAATCCACCAATAATATTACTAGCAGCATAATAATAGACTGGATCTCCAGTCGACAATCCGTGTGATGAAATTGTGATTGTGTTACTGCTCGTACTAACATTTGTTGCATTGGATGTAAAAGAAATTTGTTGTTGAATAATATTTTTTGTTGTATCTGATTTGCCAGCTATAATATGTCTGTGCCAGGCTACAACATTCTCTAATCTATTATAAGTTAAACCAGATAATATTCCATCGGTTCTTACACCCCACACAACTGAATACGGCTCCTGTTGGTAATCCATTTGAGTAATACCGCTATAAGTAATATGTTCTGCAAGAATAGTTAAGTCTGGAGCAACATAACCATCTGTATCAAAATTATAAGCAAGTTCTCTTACTTTTCTTTTTGCTCTTTGTAAAAAAACAGTTGCGTTACCAATAGATAAAGCATCAACTCCAGCTGCACCATAGTTGGATTGTTTAACAATAGAAATATTTGTAGGTGTAATTGCTGGAGAAGTTCCGGCTGATACTGCATATTCTCCACCCGTTGTCATTACAATTAAAGTTCTTGTAGCTTTCATGGCTTTAATTGCATTAACTTGGTTAGATGCAATAGTATAAACCATAGCATCGTCAGCATCGGTTCCAGATGTCATATTCTCATAATCACCAGATTTAGAGAAATACATTGTTTGAGGATTATTTGTGGTTCCGGCAAAAACTAATCTTTGTTCAAAGAAAGTAACTACAGAAGGATGACCCGTGGTATCACTAAAAGCTCCAAGTTTCCATTCCGTTACAGCGGTTGTTCCAGAAAAATCTTCTTTAATATCTATTTTAACAACAGTTGCACTCGTATAACTTCTAATTTTTGCATAACCATCGCTAAAATTAATAAATCTTCCAACATCAGTTGAGGCAAAAGTTGAGGCAGATGCAGTTAAAGTTTGATCGTCTCCAGTTGTAGCTCCTGGTGTCATTGTGGTTGATGTAGTATTACTATCTAAATATGGTCCATCAGTAAATTCAACTTCACTTAATGTCCAGGCTGTATGACCGGTTCTTGATAATTTTGAGGCTTCGTGAGAGGAATGACAAATATACATAACGTCAGCAGACTGTGCAAATTTTAAATCAAATAATTGTGCTGTTGTATAATTTGTTGTGATTTGATAAATTTTATTGGCTACACCAGCAGATGAATAAGTTGTGTAACCAGAGGTATTAACATTACTCCCATCAACATCCTGTAATTCAAAAGTGTTAGTAGTTTTGTTTGCAACTTTAAAAGTTTTATTATTAACTTCCGTCATACCGGCAACACTAGAAATAGTTACAAAATCTCCATCGGAATAACCATGCGAAGTTGCAGTAACAACACCAGGATTGGCTTGTGTAATTGCGGTAATTGTAACATTACTTTCTACAATTTGACCATTATTTTTAAAAAATCTAATATATTGATTGCCAAATTCTAAAATATAAGTTTGAGTAGTTGAAAATGTAAATGGAATTAATCTAGTTGAAGTGGAAGAAGTTTTAATTTCAGATACAAAATAAGTTCCTGGTCTTCTTGTTACTGGTCCATGCGGCATAACAATAAAATTTTCAATGTTAGTTGCACCATTAAAATATTTTGTAAAATCTGTTCTTCCCTCCATAGAAGAGGAAAGCTCCCCAGCCGTAAAGCTAGGGATGCTTAAAAGTTGTTTTCCCATATTTAGTATCTACTGTTTAAAAAATCTTCAGTTATAATTTGATCTGTTGGAGCTAACTCTGGATTAGTATTATAACCTTCGCCAGCGTCTGTGTGTCTTGCTTCTGATAATTTAGCTTGATATTTTTCAGCCATTAATTTTGAAACTTGTAGATTGGCAGTTATAGCATAAGCAATATCTTGCGCTAAATGTGCAGATATAGTTTCTCTTAATAAAACATCTAATTCGTTGACATCTGTTATTTGTGCTAAATAAATTAAATAAACAGAACTTTCATCAATTAATAATTTTCTGCCTTCCACTTTATAGTCGGAATTATAATCTTTAATTCCTAAAATTCTTAAACAATCTGCGGGTAATGTATATTGATATGTAAAACCCCAGGCTGGAGTAGCTGTATCTTGTGCTAATTGAACTCTTTTAATTAAGCAGTTCCAAGGATGTGATCTGAATACTGCATCTCTAATTGTTGTATATCTTTCATTACATAATCTAGCATTTTTACTATCATCTGTAAGAGCTGTTATTGAACTTGCTCCTAATTGATTTAATGCTGAATTACAAATTTGAACTACTGATGCCATGTTATTCCTTTTTAATTATGTATTTTCTTCTTAATTTTCTTGGAGTAACTAAAGCAAATATTTCAGCCTCAGTTAATTCCTCTTTAGTATCAAAACCATAATGATATTTGCTATCATTTTTAAATCTGTCTACCAAAACATACCGGTAAATATAATTACCACTTTTAAAATGTAAGATAAGTTTTGGTTTATCTATTTTTTTTGTCATGCACTTTAGGCGGGTTCCACTCTCGCTTTCCCCGCCTAAAATTCTATTTATTAGTCAATAACGTAAGTTATATAACCGCAAAGATCGTCTCCATCTACTAAAGCAGCTATTGCTAAAGCAGTAATTTCAACGCCATCTCTACTTTCAAATGTATAAGTTCCACCTTTCAGCTTTCCAGCTGCGGTGTTACCTTCCATATCAAAATATCCGACAGCATCTACGTCTAAACCATCCACTAAACCATCAACGTCTAATGCAACCGCATCTCCGTCTAAGTCTGTGTATGCTTTCCAACCAATATCCATTGTTTGTGTACTTGTAGTCCAGTTACAATAAAATCTTGATAGACCGCCTAATATTTTAACTTTACCTGGAGGTAATTTCCCCAAAGTAACAGTTGAGTTTGCACTTCCAGCACCGTCTTGGTCATGTGTAAAATACAAGGTTCTTAATTTACCATGTTTATCTACAGTATTTGACTTAACGATAGGAGTTGCAGTTTCTATAGTGTACTCAGCACTCTTTTGTGTTGTAACAGCCATTATATTTTCCTCCTATACTGTTATGCTTCGTGACATGGAATTTGAACAACTTTTTTCTCTTCCATTCTTACTGCACCAAGAGACATTGCGTAGTACACTTGTGTTGAGTAAGACTTGTCAGCTCTTTCAGAGATTTTTGCAGATATATCTTTTCCGATACCAAGTTTAATAGCATCTTCAGTATATGCAAAAATTAATCTGTCGTCTGTATTAGTTGCATCCATGTTCAGTCTTGTTGACATTATAAACTCAAAACCTAAGTAAGAATTTATACTACCTTCAGCAAGAGCTTTAACTGTATTATAGTCAGAGCTAGTTACTTGAGTAGTTCCTAATAGATCTTGGATCTGTACTGGTCCGCAAACGACAAAACGCTTTAATGAAGCGTCTACATCGTTATTATCTAGGATTTTCTTCGCAGCCAAAAGTTTAGCAATTGTCAAACCATCTGATTGGTCTGAAGTTGCAGTTTTTTGACTAGAAGGCAAAGGTGTAGATGAACCACCAGCTACACCAGTAGATGCTGAAGCATTAAATGAAGTTATAATAACATCATCCATACTTCTATTCATCGCTGCGGCAGCTGCCTTAGCATATGAACTTGTCGGGTCTACCAACATTCTAACTTTGTCAACATCGTCAACTAAGTCAGCCCATTCGTAGTCAGCCAAGCTCAAACGTCTTCTACTATGTGGAGTGTCTAACTGAGGTGTATCTCCATGTCTGCTCGTTCTTAATTGAGCAGCAGTAACTCCGACTTGATCGAAGAATGCGTTTTTCCCAGTAACAGTTTCCACATCAACAGAAGATCTTAATTTACTTCCTAATTGTTGAGAAAGCATAGCAACATTCGAGCTATACTGCTCCACAAAAGAAGTAGTTATTTGTGAACTCATAATAAGTTCCTCCTTGATTGTTTGTGTTAATAATAATCGGATGATTATCCTTGCGGGTCACTCCTCGATTTTAGATCTCCTGGATCCTATACTTTCATAGTGTCAACTAGGGTCTATTGATTATCCTAATCATTTTCAGCTATACGTGATTTTTCTTTTCTCGTAAAGCTAAATTATTTAAACCTCATTATTTTTTTGTTTTCGTAAATTCAAAACTTCATTAACAGCAAGCTCGTGATTAGGATGTCTTTTATCCCAGTACGAAGATCCTGTTTTTGTTAATTCTCCTATTTCTTTCTCTATTTGAGATGGAGTTTGATAAGCTGGTCCAGATGCTTGAGTTATATTATCTTCTCCCATCTTGTCAGCCAAAGTTGCAAATGCTTTAATAAATGCTGGATGATCTCCAATTTTAGTTCCGTCTGCTAAATTTTTATCTAAAAATTCATCATCAAAAACTTGTGTTGCAATATTAGCAGCTTTAATAGTTTGCTGTTTATATGCTTGACCCCACTCTTTTTTAAGAGATGTTTCACTTTCTTGTCTGGCGTTTTCAGATGTTGTATCTAAATCCTGTTGCTGTTGAGCTGCCATATTATTATAAAATTTAACAATACCGTTAGCTTGTGTTGGAAGTAATCCCAATTTATGCGCCTGGTCTGAAAAATTTTTTAATGCGTCTTGATTGATATTAACATTATCTCCTAGCTCATATTTATATCCAGTTGCATCCTTTGGTCTACCTAGTTTTTCATAAACTGCATTCCAATCATCTTCAGTTGCATATTTATTTGGAACTGGAATTTTATCTGAACCAACCATTTTTTGTGCATGAACATAAGATTTTGCCAAACCTTCTATATCTTTAATATTCTCTAAAGATTTATCAGCTCTTATATCCTCTGGCAGAGATGTTTTCCAATCTGTGCTTGTTTCTGGAGTTTCTGTTTTAGGATCTCCAGATAACACCGTATTATCAGTTTCTACTTCTGGTGTTACTACCTCTTGATTTTCGCTTGACATTTTTATTCTCCTTTTTTGTTAAGCATATTTTTAATGAACAAGATTACTGATCTTGCTCCTTCTAAAAATGCGCTTTCATGGCTATCTCCTTTAACGTGAGTAGTCATATAAAAACCGCATCTTTTTTTCAAATCAGAAAGCACTCGTTCTCCAGCCTCTGATTTAAAAACTGTTTTATAATCAATATTTAATTGTTTAAGTTCTTTTTGATCCATTACTCAACTGCCTTTAGAGCTGGTGCTATTTTACCAGCACTTTCAGCAACAGCTTGAGCTTGTTGTAATTGTTGCATCTGCATCTCGGCTTGTTGTTTTTGTTGTTGGATTTGTTGTACCTCTGCTTTAGATCTCATAATTTTAGCTGGTAAACCTAAAACATTTTTAATGTGATCTACTAAACCATCAATATCTATATAATCAAATACTGGTGCAATATTCTGCATTGATCCAAATATTTCTATTCCTCTCATAACAGATGATAGCTCTTGTGTTTTTTGAGCTTTGGCTAAGGGAGATACATATTCTATCTCTACATCCTGTTCGCCAATCTCTTCTGGTATTGGAGGTAGTTTTTTATTTATTAATAATAAATTAAAAGCTCTGGTAATTAATGGTTGTAATAATTCAGATTGAAGTCTACCTAATACTGGACCCAACAATCTCATCTTCTCTTCAGTTCTCTGCATAACTTCTGTTGCTGTCATGTTTTGACCCTGGACCATCATTAACTGGTCGACAAAGAAATTTTCTCTAATTGCTTTTCTTCTCTGTTCTTCCATTTGAATACCAACTGGAGCATTTGAACCAACTTGCAATGGTTCAATTCTATCTCTGGTTCCAGATCTATAAAAATTTAATCCACCAGGTACAGTTCTAATTGGTAAAATAAAACCATCATCCGGAACCATTAAAGGTGGATCAATTTGTTTTTGTGCAGCCTTGATAGATGTTTTTGACATAGTGTTTAACATCTTTGTATCAGGCAGCGCATTCATGGCTGGAGATCTTCCAAAAATTTCATTTGAAGAAGATTTTAAATATCTAGGTACAACGTATGGAAATTCTCTAAATCCACCTTCTCTTAAAATAGCTCCTGTTTCCTGATGAACATGGCATGAAACATAATCCATATTATCTTTATTTTCATAACCCATTGGAACATCTGATTTATGTACTGAATGAAGTATAATACTATCTTCAAAAGGTTTGTTTTTTATTGCATCCTGTAATGCTCTTGGCAATTCTATATCCGGATACATTAAAGGAATATTTTTATTTTTAAGATGAAATCTTCTTAATAAACTATCGACAAATCCTTTTTCATTTTCAGTTATAAATATTTCTGAAATATGAATTGTTTTAAAACGCAGATCATCCTTAATATCATCTGTAATAAACATGGCAGACGTACCAAAGGCTAATAATTCATGGTAAAGTTCAAAAATTTCTTGTTGAAAATTTGAACGAGCAAATACTTGCTGCATAATTTTAGCGCAGCTTTCTAACCATTCTACTGCTGTATCATCGTGGTTAGTTGCCTCATTCCTAAATTTCAAAACGAACCACGGAGAAATTGTATTGGTTAGCATACCATTTAAGCTAGCGGATAATAATTCTAATGCGTGAGTAGCCGTACCATCATATATCTGGTCGTGTCGTTTATCGCCTTTAGTTCTTTTAATAGTGATATTGGATTTTCTGGGTAAAAAATAA
>Ga0208668_1000334_pt1 | contig 12600 bp, 8 predicted proteins | sample 18_taG_FD_184093 | JGI IMG/M metagenome (GOLD analysis project Ga0208668, IMG submission 184093) | Marine viral communities from the Subarctic Pacific Ocean - 18_ETSP_OMZAT15316 metaG (SPAdes) (version 2) | ecosystem: Environmental > Aquatic > Marine > Oceanic | place: Pacific Ocean | collected...
AGAGGCGTTGGACAAAATTAATAAGTTGCACAGGGATAGTGAGTTTATGAAAGCCTATCAGGGGCAAAAGAACCCTGGGCATCAGGGGGCTGTTGAAGAGATGACGGATTTACATAAAATGGCTTATCCTGAAGAAGAATAATAATAATAATAATAGTAGTAGTAGATTTTTTTCCCAGACACCTGCATATAATGCAGACTGGGTGCATGGCCATACAGTTGGTCAGACTGGTGACTTAATCACAAGGAAGTCTTGCATAATTAAGATACCTTCCGATATAAAAAAAAGAAGAGAGAAGGAATTAGTAGAAATCTTTATTTATTGGGAGGTATTCTTATGAGTACTGAAATTACGGCAGCATTTGTCCAGCAATACCGAAACAACCTTATACACCTGTCACAACAGGATGATTCAAGGTTGATTAATGCGGTTAAACTGAAAGAGAATGTGACCGGCAAGCAAGTGTTTTTTGACAGACTTGGGTTGCAGACTATGACCCAGCTTACATCACGCCATGCTGACACCACACAGGTTGACACGCCACATTCAAGGCGCATGGCATCATTAGCACCTTACACGGTTGCTGATTTAATTGATGACCCCGACCAGGTTAGAACACTTATCGACCCAACCAACGGTTACGCAAAGGCGCAGGCGAGTGCTATAGGCAGAACACAGGATGATATAATCATCGCTGCTATGCTTGGTACTGCCGCTACTGGCGAAACTGGTTCGGGTTCACAAGCACTACCATCCGCACAGAAGGTTACAATTCAAATCGGTGGTGGAGGTTCAGATGATTATCTTAATCTGGAAAAGGTATTACAGGCAAAAAGGATTCTGGATGCCGCAGAAGTAAACAAGGAAGGTCGTTATCTTGTTTACGATGCAATTCAGATGGAAAATTTCCTGCAACTTGAGAAGGCAACATCAACTGATTATGCTTCGATTCGTGCATTGGTAATGGGCGAAATCAATACTTATCTTGGTTTTACATGGATACATTCTGAAAGACTGACGACTGATTCAAATAGTGATACACAGGTCATAGCTTTCCAGGGTGATGGTGTTGGTCTTGGCATAGGAAGGTTGAGAGAGACAAGAATTACAGAGGAATCTACCAAGAATTACGCTACTCAGGTTTGGAGTTATCTTGACATGGGTGCTGTAAGAGTTGAAGATTCAACTGTTGTTGAGATTGCGTGTAAGCCATCTTAACGGTTTTTGTTCTTATTTAAGTAGAAAACATTAACTTTTTTTTAATAATAAGGAGTATTGATTATGGCTACTTTATACAGTACGCAAATCACAAATGATGATGCTTCCCCACCGGTAAGGGGGGAGTTTAATCGCAACGGTTCTGCTCTGAGGTGTAAGATTGGAACATACAGTGCCTCCGGTTCGGAAAGTGCAGCCGATGTTATTCAGATGGTAAAAGTTCCAAAGGGTGCGATAGTTAATTCGCATCTCTCATATCTTATATGGGAGGACTTTGGGACTACCGTAACCGCAGATATCGGAGATGGTGGCGATGATGACAGATATTGTTCTGCGCTTGCTTTAGGTACTGCAAGTACATCTTCTGTCACCACATTTCAGGAAGCTGCGGGTGCTGGTGTGTATGCGGCAGAGTATGAGTATACTGCTGCTGATACCATTGATATAACACTTGATGCGGTCAGTTCACCGACAGCGGGTCAGACTTTGAAGATGTTTGTGTTTTACACACAAAACGGGTAAGGGTTTTTAAGGGGATAAGGTCCTTGCCTAACCATTGCCTCTTTATACTCTAAAGAGTGGGTTAATCCTTATCCCCGTTTTTTTTATATAAGGAAAATATGAACAGTTCAACTGCAATAGCTAATGCCAGCTTACTGTTGATAGGTGCGAAGGAATTAACTGATCTGGACACCGATACCACTACTACTGGCAGAATAGCACAGAGATGGTACGCCCATACAAGGGACTCTATCCTGAGAGGTTACACATGGAATTTTGCTTTAAGGAGACAGGCTTTATCCAAGGATGCCACAGGTCCTGATTTTGAATTTACAAATTCGTTCACCCTTCCGACAGACCCGTATTGTTTAAGGGCTTTGGTGATGTTTGACAGCGATTCTGAATGGAAGGTGGAAGGCCGTAAACTTCTTACGGATGACGGAACGGTAAACCTTAAATATATAGCCCGTATTGCGGATACGGTTGAGTTTGATGATTTATACACGGATGCCCTTATCTATAGGTTTGCAGCCAATATGGCTTTTCCGGTAATGAGGGACAAGGTTCTTCAGGATAGACTTACCATACAGTATCTCGAAAGGGTCAGGGAAGCCAGGAGTGCCGATGCTATAGAAGGCACATTCAATAAGATAAGGTCTGAAGTATTTATTGATTCACGGAGAACCGGCAGTACAATTCCACCCGCTACGCCACCGAGTTCTGCTGGATCGGCAAGATGAAGTGTTCACTAAGTGAAAGTGTTCACTAGGTGAAAGTGTTCACTAAAGATGAACATCCTGAAATGTGAACAAAGATGTGAAAAAAAGCGATTATGGCCAGAACACAGAAAATATTTACATCATTTACAACGGGTGAGATAAGCCCGAAACTCAGTTCAAGGGTTGACTTTTCTAAATATGTAAATGGTTGCGAAACGCTGGAGAACTATACGATATTACCGCAGGGCGGTGTGACACGCAGGCCGGGTACTCGTTTCGTCAAAGAAGTAAAGGACAGCACGAAGAAAGTAAGGCTTGTACCCTTTCTTTTTAATGTTACAGATGCCTTTATTCTTGAATTTGGCGAGAATTATATAAGGTTTTACAAGAACCAGGCTAATATTACTAATCTTGGGAGTCCCGTAGAAATCACGACAACATACGCAGAGGCAGATTTATTCGACCTTCATTTTGCCCAATCTGCGGACATACTGTATATTTCACACAAGGATTATGCTCCGAGAAAACTAAGTCGTGCATCCGATATCTCATGGGCTTTTGCCGTTATATCATTTGATCCTCCCCCTACATTTGAAGCTGATACCGATTTAACCGCTGCTTTAAAACCATGCGATGAAACGGTTGGCACGGCAAGGACTTTTATCGGTGCGAGTGGTTCGGAAAAGATAACAAACGGAGAGTTTACTTCTGGTATTACGGGATGGACAGATAGAAGTGTAGGAACAGGTGCTATCTCGTTTGACACCAACCACATGGAGATCACGGAAGGTGGTGGCGGTGGCGGTTCTGGAGTTGACGAGGGTATAGCGGAACAAAACATTACGCTGACAGCAGTTTCCCATACCATATCATTTAAGGTTACGGTAGGTGCTTTACGGTTAAGAATAGGGACTACATCAGGGGCGCAGGATGTGCTTACCGATGCAAGTTATAGTGCGGGAATACATACGGTGGCCTTTACGGGCAATGCGGGAGATAATTTTGTCCAATTCCATAACCTTACAAATGCCCTGCATGAACTTGATAATGCAAGTGTTGTTATCAATTCTGATATATTTCTTGCTGCTGATGTGGGAAGGGCGATAAAATCAGGTGCGGGCAGGGGCTTTATTGCTTCGATTGTAAATGCACATAAGATTACAGTAGATATAACTTCGGCCTTTTCAAGTACAACACTAGTAGCAAGCGGTTCATGGTTTCTTGAAAACTCACCCAATGACACCCTGACCCCAAGTGCCGTAGGGCCGATTGGGTCGTCAATAGAACTGACCCTGGCAAGTGCGGGATGGCGGTCTACAGATGTGGATAAATATGTGAAGGTAAATAACGGGATGGGCAAGGTGACATTCTTTACATCTTCTACGGTTGTTAAGATTGAAGTTCTGCGTTCCCTTGATGATACCTCTGCTGCCCCCGGTGGAACATGGACTCTTGAAGATGATTCATGGACAAGTACAAGGGGATACCCTGCTGCCGTAGGGTTTTTTGAACAGAGGCTTTTTTATGCAAGAACAGACACGCAACCCCAGACATTATGGGGAAGCGTTATAGATGATTTTGAAAGTTTCGCTACGGGTACAAATGCTGCCGACAGCCTTGACTTTACATTAACAGGCATGAATCCAATAAGGTGGCTTTCGCCAAAATCACAATTATCAGTAGGGACATACGGTGGTGAACTTGTTATCAGTTCAACAAGCGATGCCGCTTTATCCCCGACAAATGTAAAGATCAATGAGCAGACTACTCATGGAAGCTCATCCCTTCAACCCATAAGGGTGGGGGAAGTAACGCTGTTTGTTCAGCGTTCAAGAAGAAAATTGCGTGAGTTTGTCTTTGTGTTTGAGGATGATAATTTTCAAGCACCCGATTTAACCCTGCTTTCTGATAATATAACAGAAGGCGGTATAGATGATATATCCTACCAGCAGGAACTTGAATCCATTGTGTGGTGTGTTAGGAATGACGGGCAACTGCTTGGTATGACATACCAGAGGAAACAGGATGTTATAGGGTGGCACAGGCATACCACGGGGGCATCGGGATTATTTGAAAGTGTCGCCACTATCCCAATATCAAATAAAGACCAGACATGGGTTATTGTAAATAGAACTATAAATGGCGGGGTTAAAAGGTGTGTGGAATATTTTGATGAAGATGCGTGGAGTAGTGCAACAGCCGAGTTTAACCAATGGAATATGCTTAATACTGATAGTGCGGTTATATACGACTCTACGGCTACTACCACAATCACAGGGCTTAATCATCTAGAGGGCGAGGAAGTCACGGTGGTAGCTGATGGGGCTGCCCATCCGAACAAGACCGTTTCAAGCGGAAGTATTACCCTGGAACGATCTTCTACGGAAGTGGAAGTAGGACTGGCATATACATCAACACTTAAAACCGTGAAACCGGAAGCCGCATTATCAACGGGTTCTTCGCAGGGTAGATTCAAGGGATGGTCCGAAATAGTGGTGAGACTGCTCAATACATTGGGCGGTACTATTAACGATGATGTTATTGAGACAAGGACACCGGAGGATAGTATGGATGCTGAACCGCCCCTGTATACAGATGATTATATCGTGCAGAATTTAGGTTATGACAGGGCGGGGCAGATTACGGTGCAACAGACACAGCCGTTCCCGCATACCATTCTCAGTATTACAGGCACTATAGATATAGGAGAAAACTGATTCCCAGGGTTATTCCGTTTGAAGCAAGGCATTTGGACATGATTAGGATGCGCAGGTTTGATATAGGCAGTATTGAGGGAATGGATAACTGGCGTGATGTAATCAGAAAACAGACTGAAAACGGTTCATCTGCCACAGGAATAGATGATAATGGTATGGTTGGCGTGATAGGTGGTGTGTGCGTTGTCCGTGATGGCGTTGGTGTTGCATGGGCGATTACATCCGACCTGATAGTAAAATATAAGATATATGCCCACAGGGTTATAAGGGATGTGGTTAATGATAGTTTCGAGAGGTTTAACCTGCACCGTGTTGAGGCATCAATAATAGTAGACCATACGGTAAGTCACAGGTGGGTGGAAAGATTAGGATTTAAAAAAGAGGGACTGATGCGAAAATTTGACCACAAACAGAGAGATTACTATTTATATGCGAGGGTAAAATAATGGAAGTAGCAATAGGGGCGGCAATAGGAGCAGGAGTTGGATATGTTGCCACAGGTGAAGCAGAAGGTGCGCTTATAGGCGCAGGCGTTGGTGCGATTGGCGGTTATGCGGTAGGGCAAATGGGTGCAGCACCTATAGGAGGATTACCAGGAGGAGGTACAGGAACAGGTGCGGGTGCAGGTGCGGGTGCAGGGTTTAAAGGAGTGTCATTGCCGGGACATACAGGAACTTTTAGTTCACCGATTGCAGGTTCAAATATACCAGGGAGTGCGGCTTTCGTTGGTCCAATGCAACCACCTTCCGCCTTATCGGGTTTCTTTGGTAAGATGGGTACTACATTGGCCAAGGTAAGTAAAGTCGCAACGCCTTTAATGCTTGCGGGTTCACTTCTTACTGCGGGGTCTGGTGTGGCGGGTGCTTATGGTGCAGCAGGTCAAGCTGATGTGGAAGCAATGTATTCCGATAGACAGGCGGTACAACAAGAACTTGCCCGCTTGGATGAAAAGGATAGAAGGGTAAGGCGGTATTTAAAGGACAAGAGTGATGTTGAAAATTATTATGCAGGCGTGGGTCTCCGTTCTGATGTGGGTTCGCCCCTGGTAGTAACAAGTGATTATTTCTATACCCTACAGAAAGATTTACGGGCCATAGATATGGTTGGTTACGGAAAAATTGAGGGTTACCAGAAAGAAGCACAAACATTCAGGACTTATGCTGATAGAACCAGAAAGGCCGCACCATACGAGGCTGCTGGACAGGTTTTATCTACTGCCGGGAGGGCGTTAATATAAAGAGATGGGAATAAAATTACCTATAGATACAAGGGAAAAGGCAGTACCTGGCGGATCAGTTCTTCCCAGTCCTAGTTGGCAGAATGTTACTCACCAAAAAATTGTTCCCGATGCGTTAGGGGTATTGGGAAAGGCAATTGAAGAGGTGGGGTATACTGTCCAGCAGGTAAATGATAGGACAGAACTGGAAAAACAATCACTTAAAACCGAATCAAAAATATCTGGAATAATCCTGCAAAATTCCACTAATATTCAAGACCCCCAAAAATTTCGTGATAAGACCGCAAAGGAAGTAAGCAAGGTAATAGATGATGCACGAAATAATATTAACTTCAGGAATAGACAGGAATTTGATATTATCTCTACAAAACTGGGACTTGATGCCGAAGCAAAGATAGCGACTGGCGGTATAAAAAAGACAGTTGATCTTTCTGCTGCCCAATTCACTATAAGTAAAAATGATTTAATGGAAAAGTATCTTGCGGAATCAGTAAATCCAGACACAGGATTGCCCTATACAGAAGAGGATGTTGTTGGTGCGGTAAATACTCTGATACAGGATAGGTTTGATACCGGTGTGTTTGATGCGGAAAAATCGATAAAGGAAGAGGCGGATTACCAGGCTGATTTAGCCAGATTAGATTTCCTTAAAAATTACGAAGATGACCCAAAGGCTGCTGTTGAAAAATTAGAAAAAAATAAATGGTTGTCATCGGAACAAAAAATAAATCTTCATTTTAAAATGTCGGGCCGAATTACGAAAGTTGAAAAAAAACAGGAAAAGGAAAGGAAGGCAAAGATACAGGCGGATGCGGATGAATTGTATCGGTTGCTGGTATCACCAGAAGATGGCAGGGAAGTAAAGCAGGAGGATATTGATAAAATCAGGGGAGATGGGTTGGGTGGTGGTGAGTTAAGGGTACTACAAAACAAGTTTAATGAGATTGAAGATAAGGGTGGGGTTGGCGATACTGACCTGAGAAATGCACATAGCATCTCTATACTAAATGCGGATACAATAGAAGATTTAAATAACATAGGTAAAATAATAAAGAAAGAGGCGGGTAAAGGACAGCTTAACACGCCACAGACAAAGGAATTGATTGCCTCTATTGAAAGCCGAAAAGCCAAGATACTTAAAGGGGAAAGGCCATTGGGTTATACAGAGTATAGGGGCATGGTAAAAACGCTTTTTGGTGCGGAAAGTTTAGACACATTTTGGGATGCCGATAGGGCGATTAAGGTGAATGTAGCTTTAGGCCGTTATATAAAACTTATTGATGAGGGAAAATTACCTTCAGAAGCTTATCTCCAGGTAAAAAAGGAAATTCCCCTGCCAATGGGAAGTTCCACCAAAACAATAGATCAGTTAGATAAGCAATTGGCAAATAGTTTGTTTTTGTTCAAGCAGGATAAAATCACAGAAAAGGCTTATAAAAGAAGGGTGGAGAGTAATAAGAAAGCACGAGAGTTCCGTAAATATATGGATGAGCATGGGTTATAAATAATGCAAAGTGATGATAAAAAACAGGTAGTTAACAGGGATTCAGGTGATGAAAATGCTGCGGTAGAACAGGGTATCACGGCTGCTCCACCGGATGATGATTTAACCGATGGTTATATTAACAGGGTGGAAAAAAGGGATAAGAATGACCTGGAAGATTATGTAAGAGAAAGTCTGGGTGATAAATACGATGAAATAGTAGTCGGGGAGAAAGACGAGGCTATAGCCAATGAAGCACGGAATCTTGGGGTCGGGGATATTGACGATTACTTGGAGCATTTACGGGAAGGCGGAAGTCCTTGGGCGGATGATTCCCTTCCGGGCCAAATAACAGCAGGTACTGGTGATGCTCTCAGAAACAGTATAAATGCGATTGGGGATATTGGGGATGCCCTTGGAGACATCTTTGGAATGGAAGCCCTTGAAGACAAAGGTGAGGGTATTGGAGATTCCATAGTGCCCAAAGTGCCCCTATCTGACTCAAAAACAAATACAATAGCCAGGAGTGCCACACAGTTTTTAGTTGGATTTATTCCCTTATTTAAGGCTGCTAAAGTGACTGCGGGTGCTATAAAACTACCGGGAACAGTATCAAAAATTATCGGGAAAAAGGGAGTAAAGAAACTTGGCAAAAGGGTTGTCTTGCCTGAAGTTGCGGGTGCGGGTGCATCATTTATGGTTTTTGATCCTAAAGATGAGAGGTTGAGCAACCTTATAAATAAATTAGTGCCTGCGCTTAGAAATCCCGTTACTGAATATTTAGCAACAAGCCCTGATGATAGTGCGGCAGAGGGAAGGTTTAAAAGTGCGCTTGAAGGTCTTGGGTTGGGGGCTTTAATGGAAGGTGTGTTCCAGGCGTTTAGGGGGATAAGGGCATCATACGGGGTAAGTAAGGTTCAAGTGGAAGGGCAGGTAGCGGATACCAAAGCCTTTAAAAAGAAGGATAGACTGCCTGGCAGTAAACCATCCTTTACTAAGAAGGATAAAGAGACTGGCGAAGTAATTTTAAATGTGGATGCGATTCGCACACCAGATGATTTAAGTAAAGGCATTGCTACCCTTGCCAATCTGGAAAAGAAAAGGTTTGAGGCCAAGCGTGGTGTAAGAGGCCATGAAGTAACATTACAGGCATCCAGAATACTGGAAATGAAAATTGATGATATATTGAAGTTTTCAAAGGGGACTGTAAAAAACGCTGAAGAATTAATTACTATTGCGAGGATTGTTGATGAACAGCATGGTAAAATTATGGAATTATCAAAGAGGGTTCTGGCGGGTGAGGATGTTGGGAAGCAATTACTTAAAGAGGCGGATATATTAGGGCTTGTCGATCCTAAATTCTTTGGCGTGAGTGGGGAATTGGGCCGTGCATTAGAGGCGCATAAATTAATACAGGATACTGCCGGCAGACTATTAATACTATCCGAATCCCTTGTTATGGCAGATGGAAATATGACCATTAAACAATTTGCCACGATGCTGCTTGCACAGAAAACACCAAAGCAAATGTCAAGATTTATGCAAATAATTAAGAAGTTGCCCAATATGATAACCGAAGTATGGTTGGCGGGACTTCTTTCTAGTATAAGGACACATGAGATAAATATACTTGGTAATACAAGCACAATGCTTATAGCTGTACCGGAAAGACTGGTTGCCTCTGCATTTGGCAGGGGGGTTCAGAAACAGGAAGCGATGGATTTGTTATTTGGGATGATTCATTCGTTTAAGGATGGATTAAGGTTGATGGGTAAAACCCTGAAAACAGGTGTGCCTAAATCAGAATTAACCAAATTAGAGGGAAGGGCTTTTAAAAAAGCCATATCGGCAGAAGAATTGGGATTGTCTGGTACTGCGGGTCGGGCTGCTGATATGCTTGGAGAATTTGTAAGATTGCCGTTTAGAGGTTTAATGGCAATGGATGATTTTTTTAAGTTTCTTAATTATAATGCGGAACTTCACGCACTTGCAAGGAGGACCGCAAGGGAAAGGGGTCTTACTGGTGATAAGGCCGCAAAGCTGATGTTTGATATTATACATGATCCACCCCCGCAAATTGCAAGGATGGCGGAAAATTTTTCCGCATACCAGACCTTTACTAATGAATTGGGGGATATTGGCAAGTCGGTGCAGGGTATTGCAAATGCCCATCCCAGTATGAGATTTGCTTTGCCATTTATAAGGACTCCTGTAAATATATTTAAATATTCATTGGAACGCACCCCCTTTGCATGGATACTCAAGCAGGTTCGCAGGGATATTAAGGCGGGTGGGGCAAAGGGAAGCCTGGCTTACTCTAGGATGTGTTTGGGCAGTATGGCGTTATTTACATTTGGTATGCTTGCCAATGCGGGATACTTTACAGGTTCTGGCCCACAAAACAGAACCCTTAGAAACCAGAAGATGCAGACTGGATGGCGGCCATATTCCATGCTGGTAGGTGATAAATATGTATCATATAACAGGCTTGACCCTATTGGTATGTTAATAGGGATTGCTGCTGATTTAAGTGAGGCCAGGGCTTTTTTAAGTTTTGAGGAAGCGGATGAACTCGCCCTCGCAGTTGTACTTGCTATTTCAAGGAATATGACAAGTAAGACATATTTAACGGGACTTAGAAATGCACTTGAAATAATTAGTCTTGGTAGTGATAAAAATATAGGATTTGGAACTTCTGCTTTAAAGAAATTTGTTGGTTCATTTCTGCCTACCCTATTTAGGGATTGGGAGAAAGGGCTTGATCCGTCAATAAGGGAAATGGATACCTGGTGGAAAGCGTTCAAGGCAAATACGCCTTATTTTTCACAGGATGTACCTCTTATGCGCAATCTTTTTGGCGAACCTATTGATCTTCAAGGGGGGTTACTTGGTTCAATTGCCAGCCCCGTATATATATCCAATAAAGTGGATGACCCTGTAATGGATGAGATAATTAATCAAGAGGTTGTGGTTGGAAAGTTGCCAAGTTTTTTATTCGGCAAGAGGCCTTCCAGGTTCGGAAAGCCAGACCCCGATGACGGTGTTAAACTTACAGAAGAACAGCATGATAGATACAAGGTGCTTGCGGGTGAGAACCTCAGAGAAGATTTAGAAGAATTAATGAATAGTTCCGATTATATATCAGGTTCTGATGGGCCTCTTGGCCAGAAGCATATGCAAATAAGCAGTAAAATTACAGATCACAGGGAAATGGCAAAGAATAAACTACTGGAAGAATTTCCAGAATTAATAATAGCAGTAGAAGAGAGGAAGATAAGGTTAAATTTAGAGTTGCAGGGGTGGGGCGGTATAGAAGCCCTTGAAGGAGGAGGAGAATAAAACAATGACTTATGTAGATACCACGCAAAGGAGAGAGTATACGGCAACATCAAGCCAAACGGTGTTTGCATATACTTTCAGGATATTGGCGAATACAGATATAAAGGTTTATGATGACGGGGTACTCAAGACACTTACCACTCATTATACTGTATCGGGGGTAGGTGATGCAGGGGGAGGAAATGTAACATTCGGAACGGGAGTGACAGAGGGCAATCTTGTTGTTATTACCAGAAGCACCCCTGATACGCAGAATACTGATTATACCGCATCAGGCCCTTTTGCGGCTAATGACCATGAGACTGCCCTCGACAAACTTGCAATGAAATCGCAGGATTTAGATGAAAAGATAGGAAGGTCATTTAAATTTGCGACTACTTCAACGCTTAATGATATTGATATTCCAGAGGGGACAAGTGCGGCAAATAGGGCCACAAAGGCGATAGTATGGAATACCGCTGGTGATAATATTACTTTAGGCACTTCCATTGGAGAGAATCAAGGCAACTGGGCCACTTCTACCGCATATCTTGAAAGGGATTTAGTCAAGGATACATCTAATAATAATATTTATTATTGCAATACTGCACATACATCAAGCGGTTCTCAACCTATCAGTTCCAATGCTGATAGTGCCAAGTGGGATTTGATTGTTGATGCAGCAAGTGCAGCTTCGTCTGCGACAGCGGCAGCTTCTTCTGCAACATCGGCAGCTTCTTCTGCTTCAACAGCAACAACACAGGCAAGTAACGCATCAACTTCAGCATCTAGTGCCTCATCTTCGGCATCTTCGGCATCAACGGCACAAACCAATGCAGAGACTGCCGAGACTAATGCCGAGACAGCAGAATCAAATGCAGAGGCATCAGCAGGTGCTTTAGCCTGGAAGTACACATTTGACAGCAGCACTACAATGGCTGACCCCGGTGCAGGAGAAATAAGATTTGATAATGCTACCGTAGCTTCAGTTACTAATCTGGCTATGGATGCAACTTCGGCAGATACTGGAAACCCTGATGTATCTGATTTAATTGCAAGCATAGATGATGGCAGTAATGATACGCATGAAGGCTATGTAACTATACGGAAATCTGGCACACCTGCTACTTTTGCCTGTTATAGTGTTACAGGGGCTGTAACGGATAGCACAGGATGGTTGCAAGTACCAGTAACCCATGTTGCCTCCAACGGCACAATATCAAATACCGACACACTTTATATATCATTTGTGCGTACTGGTGCTAAAGGAGCAACTGGAGCAACAGGACCAGCAGGTGCAGGTAGTGATACTCCACCTGATAATGTATTCAGGATACAAGATAATGTTGACACAACCAAGCAGATAGCATTTGAGGCTTCTGGTATATCAACAAGCACTACAAGAA
>Ga0208668_1000344_pt1 | contig 12414 bp, 15 predicted proteins | sample 18_taG_FD_184093 | JGI IMG/M metagenome (GOLD analysis project Ga0208668, IMG submission 184093) | Marine viral communities from the Subarctic Pacific Ocean - 18_ETSP_OMZAT15316 metaG (SPAdes) (version 2) | ecosystem: Environmental > Aquatic > Marine > Oceanic | place: Pacific Ocean | collected...
TGTGTATAAGGGTATCTCTTTAGGTTTAGGGGTAGCACTAGGTTGCCTAGTTCCTGACGAACAACCACGTTTTCTTGGTGTAAGATTAAGTCGGTTTGCTTTTCCAAGTACTGAACATCTTGAAGTACCAAGTTCTTTGGCAATCTCGGTAGCTATACTGCCCTGTTCCCATAGTTCTTTTAACTGTTCTGTTTTAGATTCTGTCCATTGCATAAATTCCTTTAAGTTAAATTAAATTAAGCCAAACTCTACCAATCGTTTATACATACTTTCACATCAGTAGAGTTCAGCTATTATCTTGCGTGGGAAATTAAAGGGAGTTCCCATGTGGAATGGGAGATTCTAAACCCACGCAAGATAATTCTGTTTTTTATTTATAAATTCTTTAAGTTTTTCTTAATCTTTTCTAGTTCCTGATTCCATAAATCGTTATCATGTTTCACTCGCAATCTCCCTACCTCGTACCCTAACTTCTTTTGTTCTTCAAGTTCTTTGGATTGCTTTTGTTTCTCATGCATCTTGTTGTGATTAGCTGTATGAACTTCCTGTTGTATGCGTTCTATATCTTTGATGTGCATTTGATTACTCCCTTGTTTTTTGATTAAACTTCTACTATCCTTAATGTACCATAGATGTATCTTTAAGTCAAGCATAAAAAAACCCCTGCCAACATTTCTGCTGACAGGGGTTAGTTCTTATCATTCATGATGTGTCATTTGTCATATGAATATACCTAGCACAAAGACAAATGCACAAAGTAACATCATACTTACTAATGTAACTCTTTCGCCTTTTCCCATAACTTTCTCCTTTCGTTTAGTTATAGGTATATGCTACCAAGTAGATAACCTTATGTCAAATGAGATTGCCCATCTTTTTTGTAGGATTTATCGGCTTGTTATAGCCCTATGGTATAGGCAAACCAATACAATAGAATGAATATAAAAATACCAATGCCAATTATAGTTAAAAAATACTTAATCATTTTTTATCTTTGGTTTTACCTTTAATATTTCAAAATAATATTTAGATTTTTTCTTTTTAAATAAATTGATAATAAATTTAATCATCTATATCTTATTGTCTTAATATATTCTTCGTTATCTTCTTCTTCGTATTTTTTAAGTATTGGATATAAATAAAATCTTATTTTTAAATATAAATACCAACACTCAATAGAATTAATTATTTTTTTCATTTTTATTTATCCTGTTTATTTTTTAATAAACAAAATGAGAACATTATTCGGACACCGAAAGATGTTCTCTAATTGTTCTTGTATTGTTCTTAATACTAGCATAAGTTGTAAAGATTGTCAAGTGTTCTATGTTTGTTCGGTTAATGTTCTATAATTAAAATATACTCTATATATATATAAATTATTTTTGATATTAATTTGACTTAAGTTATTCAAAATGCGATATTGAATATACGAGTTTGATTTAGCTTTTGTATAAATTTAAATAAATTACTATGTTATAGGTTTTTAACTGAATAATTTAGTGCTACTTTTTAGCTAGTAGAATTAAGTAAGTTTAAAATCTCGTTTTAACTTTTTAGCTGTTAGCATTACAGCATAAATAATACCTAGTAATAGAGTGACTATTACAAAAAATTTTAAAGTGTTTTATGTTCCATGTTCGGAAAGTTAAAATGGTAAAAATAACAAAAGTTTCAGCCGATACTTTTAAGTATGCAAAAGATAGAGCAAAAGTAGTAAAGGTTGATACAAAAGCGTTAAAAGAAATACAACAAAAGATTGACGCTGAACAACATCAAAAACTAACAAAAAGTTTAAGTGATGTTCATAAGAAAAAATTAGATGAAACTGATAAGATAATTACAAAGGTTGAAACTAATTTAATTGATAATGAGAATAGTAACTTGCATATCATTAAAAATTTTAGTGTAGATTTAAAAGAAATTCTACCTTTAAACAAAATGTATGATGGTACTAATTTTAAATCATTAAAAGAATTTGATTTAAAAAATTCTCACATGCTTAAATTTACTAACAGCGTGTTAGTATTTTTAATGGGTAAAAATGCTGATACAATTCAGCGTGACAACCCTCTATATTTTAGGGCTTTACGAGATACAACACCGAGTATTGTTCTAAATTTAGTACATGATGTAATTATTATAGATAAAGATAATAATTGCTTTAATAAGCCAACAGGGCGTAAACCTAAAATGATAAACTTTAATTTTAAGAAGCTGTATAGATATGTTAAGAAACCGAAAAATGCTTCCAATGATATATCTTCAACAGATTATTTTAATTCAAAGTTTAACAAAGATGGTAAAGACACAGACTATATAAGCTTTGAATTGTTTAATGATATTGCAAAATTTATATTATTGAGTGTTGAAAAAGCTGAAAGTGATGTTCCATTGTTAAATAAATTAAATGCAATTAATACATTTATTGAAGCTGGGAATAACTTTTATGCTGAGACGCAAGTAGAGGAACAAGTAGAAGCAACAAAAGAATGTATTTATAATTTGTTAGATGTTGCAACTAATTCTAACAAGTATGAAATATTATTAAATACATTAATAAATATGACTGATGAAGGAACTTTCAAAGATTTTAAAGATTATATTAAATCTTTTGAGAATGATTCAGTTAAAATAAATATGTATCAAGCTGTAAAATTTGATGGAACAAAAGTCAAATACTTACAAGCTGATACAAGTGAACAATTAATTAAACAATTAAAAAATGTTTAATTAATTAATAACAACAATAAATAATAGAACATGGAACATTAAACACTTTAATAATAAAACAAGTAACACCCCCGCTATTCTTAAAAGTTTGGCGGGGGTTTTTTTTTGCGTGTTATTAAATTTTATTAAATGATTTACAGGGGGTTGATAGTTACAAAATTTTGTAACACCTATAACTTGCCAAAGTGTAACCCAATTAAACCCCAAAGTATTTTGGGGTATTCATTAAACTATATTCAAGTGAAATTTATTTTTTACTTGTGGGGTTTTTGGGTTTTTACTTGACGGGTATGCCACGACCACCCCCCCGTGCACGCATATGATATATAACTACACCAGAAAATCCCTAAAACCCCTGTAAACCATACTGTGGGCTATATTTCAGGGTTATATTCTGTATATCTCCCGACTATATCCCTGGGGGGTAGTTGTATATTTAGCTATGTTATATATATAAACCCCCCCGTCATACCTATAGGTATATTATACACCTGTTTTAGCATTCTGTCAAGTATTATTTTAAAATAATTTAATATTTCTTAAAATATAGCTTGACAAAAGTGTAAATCGTGTGTATAATAGAATCAGGTGCACATTAAAAGGACACACACGAACACTTCGCATATTACATGCACAAGAGGTCATCACTAATCTGCACTTATTTTAGGGAATTCCCTAGGGGTTCCCCAATCTAACAGACTAAAAACAATTGTAATCAACGAGGAAAATAAATGTCATATAGAAATATAGCTGATAAAAAAAAGAACTACACCAAATCGAATCAAGCTAAGAAATCAAATGTTCTTAGAGATGAGGAAGGTACGTTCAAATGGGAAGGGGTAAGAGGCAAAAGGAAAAAGAAATATCTTACAAATTTTTCTGATACTCAAGCTAAAGCTAAGAAAGCTTTAACTTCTGATAAAGCTTATACTTGGAAATTTGGAGATGCTTTTAAAAATGCTAAGAAAGCTGGTAAGAAAGCTTTCACGTGGAACAATAAAAAGTATACAACTCAAACTAAAGCTGAATTAGAAACAGGCGTTGCAGAAAAAGAAAAATTCGACAGAGAAGCAAAAAGATTAAAAAATCCCCAAGCTAAAAGAAAGAAAAGCTGGCTTAAGACTTTTGGTGAATCCAAGACTTTAAAGGAATTCGCTAAAAAAATGAAAGCCCGTAAATCTTAATTTGAATCAGTTAAATTCCAATAAGCTCCCCTTTAAGGAACTAATGGAGATTGTAAATGCAAAGCATGGATTCTACTATTCTGCCGACTCAAAAAAGAAGCTTGACCGATATACAGGAAAAGTTTCTAGACGCATTGTTCGGGACAGCAAGAGGCGACCCGAAAAAGGCTGGAGAGCTAGCAGGATACTCAGATCATTCGTATCCTAAAGTATTACGTAACTTGAAACAGGAGATTGTCTCTAGAGCAGAGAACTATCTTGCTGTTCATTCAGCTAAAGCTGCAACCAAAATGGTAGATATGCTAGACGAAGATGGCACAACTCCTCATGCTAATATTAGAATAGAAGCAGCTAAACAAATCCTAGACAGAATTGGTATTGTTAAGAAAGATCAGATCGATATCAATATGAAAGCAATGCACGGTATATTTATACTACCTGCAAAAGAAACACCAGAAGATTCAATTGTTACCCCTATTAAGGACTAACTATGGCAAAAACTTACGCAAACGCACATCCTAGAAATAAAAAATCATCAATTGAAGATAATAAAAAGGTTGCAATATTAAAAGGTGCTGCTTTATTACAGTATCGAACTTTACAAAAGAAAAAAGCTTATGAAGAATATGGTGGAGAAAAATTTACTCCAAAAGATAAAGAGTTATTAGAGAAACTTAAAAAAAGGCAAAAAGAAAAAAAGGTTTATAAACTTCCCATACTAACAAGTTAAAGTGATTAAAAGAAAAGCCAGAACAATCCCCTTTGGCTACAAGACTGACGACACAGGGGATTACCTGATTCCAATAGAATCAGAATTAAAAGCTTTAGAAGAAGCAAAGAATTATTTAAAGACGTGTTCATACCGAGAAGTGGCAATATGGTTAAAGAGAAAAACAGGAAGATATATATCCTATGTCGGACTTAGAAAAAGAGTTAAGCGAGATAGCACCTCCGAAACCAAAGAAAATAATCAAGAGGAAAGCCAAAGAGTCAGCTAAACTAGTTTTAGCAAGAACACGAAAGAAAGTTGCAAAGGCAGAACAATCACTTCGTTCAGCAAAACAACATGCCGAACATGTTAAACAGAAATTAAAAAAGGTTAACACGGCACTGGACGGAAAAGACCAGCAACTCATAACCCAGGATGTGATCGATGAAGCTCCTAAGAATATAAAGGAGCACATAAATCAGCAGGAAGTTGTCTTTAAACCTAATACAGGCCCACAGACAGATTTCCTTGCAGCTTCCGAAAGAGAAGTTTTTTATGGGGGAGCAAGAGGTGGAGGCAAGTCCTACGCAATGTTAGTAGATCCTCTACGTTATTGCCACAAGACACATCATCGAGCACTTCTATTAAGAAGGACAATGCCTGAGTTGAGAGATTTGATTACTCATTCTCAACGATTATATAACAGAGCATTTCCAGGAGCTAAATGGAGAGAGCAAGAAAAAGAGTGGAGATTCCCTTCAGGAGCAAAGATAGAGTTCGGGTACGCAGAGAACATGACAGACGCTTTACGTTACCAAGGGCAATCTTACACATGGATAGGCGTAGACGAACTACCACAATATCCTTCGCCAGATATATATAATTTTTTAAGATCATCATTACGTTCAGTTGATCCTAATATACCTGTATACATGAGATCTACAGGAAATCCAGGAAACGTAGGTTCACATTGGGTTCGTGAAATGTTTGTAGACCCTATTACACCTAACACTGCATTTAATATTGATATTAAAACACCTACAGGAGTAAAATATATTACTCGAAGATTTATTCCTGCGAAATTGCAAGATAATCCTTATCTGATGCAAACAGAGGATTACTATGCCATGCTGTCTTCCTTACCAGATGTACAGCGTAAACAATTTTTAGAAGGAGACTGGGATGCATTTGAAGATTCATCATTTCCAGAATTTAGCAAAGATGTCCACGTGGTCGATCCTTTTGAAGTTCCTAGAGGTTGGCAGAAATTTCGTGCTGCAGACTGGGGTTATGCTTCTCCTGCTTGTTGCTTATGGTTTGCTATTGATTATGATAATAATCTTTGGATTTATAGGGAGTTTTACACAAAGAAATTAACAGCGGATGTATTTGCCAGAAAGATTTTACAACTGGAACAAAAGGAATATATTCGATACGGAGTACTTGATGCTAGTACCTGGGCAAAACGTGGTGATATCGGACCGAGTATTGCAGAGACAATGATTCAGGTAGGTTGTAAATGGAGACCTTCTGATCGGACACCAAGAAGTCGTGTAAGCGGAAAACTGGAAATTCATAAAAGATTAAAATTGGCTGACACTCCAAAGAAAGATCCAGGACTTAGAGTTTTTTCAACATGTAGAAATTTAATTAGGACACTACCCCTTTTACCCCTTGATGAAAGTAATCCAGAGGATATTGATACAAATGCAGAAGACCATGCTTATGATGCATTACGGTATGGATGTATGAGTAGACCGTTGCATACAGAATATGCAGCTAGGTTTAATAAAACACCTAGACCTCAATTTCAACCTGTGGATAGAATATTTGGGTATTAATAAAAGTGTCAAAAAAACGAATAAAGAAACTTCCTGAAATTAACCATAAAAATTTTCCCTATGATCTTGTTTTAATAACATGGGAAGATATAGTATCATGCTCTGAATGGTCATATATTTTAGAAATAAAAAAATCTAAAACAGCTGTTTGCAGCAGTGTCGGGTGGTTGATGGAAAAAAATAATACCACAACAGTTATTATGGCGGATTTAAGTTTTGAAGAAACTAAAGAAATTAAACAGGGGGGATCCTATACAACAATCCCAACTAAAAATATACTATCAATAAAAAAAATAAAACTATAAAACTGGAGAAACCCATGGCAAGAAAAAAGAAAACAAGAACAGTATCAGATGTCATTGAGGATATTCGAGAGTTGCATGAAAAGGAAGAAGACTTATTAATGGAACTTGAAGATTTAACTGAAGAGTCTGATCTTGATGAAGGAGAATACTAATGGAAACTAAATTTGATCCAAATACTAAAGTTAAGCAAGGAGATCTTGGTTCAGCACCTGATGGCAAACAGCCAAATCAGGAAGCAACTAATATCGACTTTAATAAACATGCACCTCGTAAAGGCAAGTCCAAGAATTACTTAGCATCTGAAGAAGGTTCTTTGTATAAAGGTGGGGAATATGTTACTAAATCAGGATCAGAACATGTTCAAAATTCTTTATTGCAAAAAGCTGATAAAGGAAGTTACTAATGGCTACTAAATATATTACTAAAAAATCTGACAAGAAGGAAGAAAAAATTACACTTCCAAAAGCAAAAGAGTTTAGTAGTTGGATTAAAAAAAAACCAAAAGAATATAGTCCTACAGAAGCTACTGCTCATATGAAAGCTAAAAAAAAGTTCTGGATAAAAAAGAAAAAGAAAGACTACACAAATCAATAAATAATAAGGAGAACAATTATGCCGTATGGATACAAATATCCTGCAGATAATGAAATCTATAAAGGAAAAATTAAAAAGGGAGACCTTTCTAATGTTCCTGATGGAAAACTTTATCGTGAAGGATTGGAAATGGATTCCAATAGAAAAATCAAACAGGGTGACTTAGGAAAAGAAGAAGGAACAAAAAAAAGAGTCAACATGGTTGATAAATCTATTTTTACAAAAGCTGAACAAAGAGATTACTAGTCATGGTTTATAGACCTGATAAGACCATTGGTAATGAACACCAAAAGTTCACTACCATGGATAAGTATAAAGCTAAAGATGTTGTAAAACCAGCATCTATGCAGGTCGCAGAACTTGAAAGAGGATCTACTGCATATAACTCTGCTATTCTAGCTGTTAAAAAACAGGAAATGGATAGGACTGCAGGTATAGAGACAAAATCCACTGAAGAAATTTTAAATGAAATTAAAAAACAAAAAGGTGGACAAAACGTAACACTGTCGGATTTAGAAAATTTAAGATAATGGCTGATATTGATACTGAAAATTTAGATCCATTTGTTGGGTTTATTAGAGCTAAATTCCAACAAGCGGAAACTTCTAGAATTTACGATGAGAAGCGATGGTTGACTGCTTATCGAAATTACAGAGGAATCTATGGTCCTGAAATGGCTTTTAGAGCTAATGAAAATTCAAAAGTATTTGTTAAGATTACTAAAACAAAAGTATTAGCAGCTTTTGGACAGATCATAGAAGTTTTATTTTCTAGTGGAAAGTTTCCAATTGGAATACAACCAACATCTGTTCCAGAGGGAGTTGATGAGTATGCTTATATTGCAAAAATGAATCAACCAGGACAGCCTCAACAACCTCCACAACAACCTCCCCAACAAACTAACGGAGCTGCATCTGAAAGCCCTTATGGATTTGCTGGTGATGGTACAGGTTTACCGAAAGGAGCTACCGCTGAATCTTTAATGACAGATTTGGCACAGAAATATAGAGAACTAGGATTTGAAGAAGGACCAGCTCCAGATTTAAAATCAATGCCACAAATAGAACCTGCAAATATAGCAGCAGGTCAAATGCAAAAATTGATTCATGATCAGTTAGATGAAAGTGAAGCAATTAAAGTTCTACGGCATGTTTTCTTTGAAATGTCTTTATTAGGTACAGGAATTTTAAAAGGACCTTTTACTTCTGATAAAACGAGTTATGCATTTAGCAATGATCCTGATACAGGAGCATCAGCAATGATGGAAAAATCAAAAGTAGTTCCATTAATTGAAGCTGTATCATGTTGGAATTTTTATCCAGATCCAAATTCAACAAACATGAATGATTCTGAATATGTTATTCAAAGACATTCATTTAACAGGGAACAGTTTGCAGATCTTGCAAAGAAACCTTTATTTAAAGCAGATGCTATTCGTACATGTTTAGAAATGGGTCCTAACTATCAGACAAGAGGATTTGAATCTTCTTTATATGATAAAGAAAATGTTACACAGATTTATAAAAATAGATTTGAAGTATTAGAATACTGGGGAGTTATAACTAAAGATATAGCTAAACAATTAGATTTTGAATTTAATGATGAGCTTGATGTTATTTCTGTTAATGCATGGATTTGTGGAAATAAAGTTTTAAGATTAGTTGAAAATCCTTTTTCACCAAGAAGAATTCCTTATATGGTTTGTCCATATGAGTCAAACCCTTATCAATTTTTTGGAATAGGAATTCCAGAAAATATGCAAGATTCACAACAGGTTATGAATGGCCATGCAAGAATGGCAATTGATAACTTGGCACTATCAGGAAATTTAATATTTGATGTAGACGAAACTTTACTGGTACCAGGACAGGATATGAAAGTATTTCCTGGAAAAATATTTAGAAGACAAAGTGGACAACCAGGAGCTGCTATTCATGGTGTTAAGTTTCCAAATACATCACAAGAGAATTTAATGATGTTTGATCGCTTTAGACAATTAGCAGATGAAGCAACAGGTATTCCTTCCTACTCACATGGTACAACAGGAGTACAATCAACAACAAGAACTGCAGCAGGTATGTCAATGTTAATGGGAGCTGCAGCTTTAAGTATTAAAACAGTTATTAAAAATATTGACGACTATTTACTCAAACCCCTAGGACAAGCTTTATTTCATTGGAATATGCAATTTAATATTGATAGACCAGAAATAAAAGGTGATATAGATATCAAAGCACAAGGGACATCGTCCTTAATGCAGAAAGAAGTAAGATCACAAAGACTTATGACATTTATGCAGACAGCTTCTAATCCTTCATTAGCACCGTTTGTTAAATGGCATACATGTTTAAAAGAAGTTGCAAAATCTTTGGATATTGATCCAGATCAATTAATTAATGATCCAGAGAAAGCAGCTATATACGCACATATAATGGGGATGGCAAATGGAAATCAACAAAATACAGGCAATCGTGGACAACAAGGCCCAATGGCAAATATGGGAGGGGTACCTCCAGGAGCTTCGCCAACAGACGCTACAGGAGCTGGAGGTGGCAACATTGGAACGGGATCTGTTCCGCTGCCAGGGGAAGCTGGCTTTAGTTCGCAAGCTACTAAACCTCCCCGAAGCACTGAAACGCAGTAAGGAAAATAAATAATGGCAAAAACTTGGGATACATCAAGAACAGGTGGGGGAACTTATGAGTTCTCTCAAGATGCACAGGGTCGATATACACTTAACTCTGTTGGGTTTAAAGGTATTAATAAATTAGATTTACCTGAATTAAAAACGGGAGCTGCTGCAACTACTGCAGCTGATACTTCTAAAAAAGATATTGCTGCATTAAGTGCTCAAACAACTCAAGCATTTGGTGATGTAACACCCTTTTATTATGATAAAGATGAAGATGAAGCTTCTAAATATATAACAATGCGTAAAGAAGATAAAGATAGGGATGAAACTATTGCACCTATAACATATGCAGAAGCAAGAAAGCGTATGACACAGGATAAAGCTTATACTAGACCAGAATATTCTACTACTAGACCTTCTGGAATAGATACTCCAATGAAAAAACCTATTCCTAAATGGGCAGAAGATGCTGACACAAGAGGTTGGAGTACAGAGGCAATGACTGCAAAGCCTAAAGAAGTAACCCAAGTTGGTAGACAAAATGTTGATGAAATATTAGCAAAAAGAGCAGCAGCAGACAAAATTAAAAAAGTTGAGAGATTCCCTCCTGAACAACAATTCGGACCACAAAAAATATCACCTTATCAAGATGCAATAATGAGAGGTGAGACAGGCGTGAAAGAAGGTACTAAACCTGTTGATAAAGGATTTATACAAAAAATTATTCCGCAGAAAGTTAAAGATACGTATCAATATGCTATGCAAAAAATTAATACAGGAACAAAATTTTTAAGAACTGCAGTAGGAATTGTTGGGGGTCCGTTTGTATCTGGTGCAACAATGCTTATGGGGGCTGTAAAAGAAACCCCACAGAACAAACACGATAAACAATATTTTAATGCAGATAGAGAAGGTGGTAGAATTTCTGGAAATCCTACAACTGATTTATACGCAGGTATGAATAGAGTTTCCCTTAGAGGTAATTTAGAAACAGCAGGTGAAAGTAGAATTGCAACAAGAGAAGAAACAATTTCAAGAAAAGGTTATGGACCTGGTGATAAGTTTTATGATGATACTCAAAATATGAAAGATCAACAAGACGATTATAGAGAATCTGTTAGTAAATCTAAACAAGAAGCTGCAGCTAAAGATACTTCACAAGGACAAACTGGAATGGGTAGTTGTTTTATAGCAGGTACTAAAATTACTATGTCTGATGGCACACTTAAAAATATTGAAAACATTATAGTAGGTGATAAAGTAAAAGGATATAAAGAAGATAATACAGTTATTAAATTAGATCCAACTTTACTAGATACTAGAAAATTATATTCATTTAATAATACTGAACATTATTTCTTTACATCGGAACACCCATTTATGACTGAAGAAGGTTGGAAATCAATTAAACCAGAAAAAACAAAAGAACGTGATGGCACAGAATTATATGAACAATTAAAAGGTGAATTAAAAATTGGTGATAAAGTTATAACAGAAGATGAACCAATTGAAATTACAGATATTAAATCAAAAGAAATGAATGATCCTAAAATGCCTTTATATAACTTTAATGTTTCAAATGATAATTCATATGTAGCAGATAAATATATTGTTCATAATAAAGGCGGAGGCGGCAATGGCGGCAATGGAGGTAAAGGTATTATTTGTACCCAAATGTACCAACAAACTCAATTGGAAGATTGGAAAAAAACAATGCAATTATGGTATGTCTTCCAGAAAAAATATTTAACTATTGAACACCAAGAAGGTTATCATTTTTTATTTAAACCTTTTGTTAAAGGAATGAAAAAATCAAAAATTTTAACTGCAATAGGTAAATATTGTGCTATTGCTAGAACAAAAGATCTTAAACATATTATGTTTGGAACTTCTTTTTCTTTTACAGGGAGATTAGTAAGATTAATTACTGAACCAATATGTTATATAACAGGAAAAATTAAATCATGGCTATAGGACCAGATCAAAAAGTCACAACAACAGGTTTAATGGGTGGGTCACCAAAGATGCCTAAGGCACCTGATATGAGTAATTTAACACCACCAGCTTCAGCACAAGCACAGCCTAAAGCAATGGCTGAGAAACCTGCTCCAGTTGAAGATCAAAATTTAGAAAGTAAAATAAATAATTTAACGGATGAAGATAAAATTATTTTAAAAACAGTTCTATCACCATCTGTTGTAAATGTTTTAAAAAAAGTTGCTCCTGAAATTAGTCCTTTGCTAGATCAAGCAGGATCAAATGAAGAAAATGTAGTTTTACCTGTCTCAATAGTTAAGAATTATGCTATTAAAAGATATGGTGGAGCCGATGAAGCTGAAGCAGTACAGAATTTTATAACCGATTTGTCTGGTGAACAACCAGATAATAACAATGTGCCACCTGGTGCAGCAGAAGG
>Ga0208668_1000349_pt1 | contig 12370 bp, 13 predicted proteins | sample 18_taG_FD_184093 | JGI IMG/M metagenome (GOLD analysis project Ga0208668, IMG submission 184093) | Marine viral communities from the Subarctic Pacific Ocean - 18_ETSP_OMZAT15316 metaG (SPAdes) (version 2) | ecosystem: Environmental > Aquatic > Marine > Oceanic | place: Pacific Ocean | collected...
GGACGATAGCAAAAGATGGAAAGCAATTAGAAAAGGACAATGGCAACCAACAGATAATTTTACAGGTGTTGCGGGTTTTCATTTAAACGAATTTTATTCTAGCTGGTCAAGGTTAGAAGATATAGCAAGAGATTTTTTAGAAAAAAAGAAACTACCAGAAACTTTAAAAGTTTTTATTAATACGACTTTAGGAGAATCTTTTGAGGATAAAGGAACGGGTTTAGATTTAAGTTTAAACGAACGTACCGAAGATTATACACCAGACGAAATGCCTGAGGGTGTTGTTTTATTAACTGCGGGTATTGATGTTCAGGCAAACAGAATAGAATTAACTGTTTTAGGAATCGGACTCAATGAAGAAGTTTGGGTTATAGATCACATTGTAATATTTGGCGACCCGTCTGTTGCTTCTATATGGTTAAAGTTAGATCAAGAATTAAAAAGAATTTATAAAAGGCAAGGCGGTAAGAAATTTTTAATTTCTTCCGCTTGCATTGACTCAGGTTATTATACAAATCAAGTTTATAGTTTTTGTAAAAATAAAGTAGGTCGTAGAATATATGCAATTAAAGGTGTAACGGGAAACAGACCAATTTTTCCAAGACGTGCAAGCACAAACAACATTATGAAAACACCGTTGTTCGCAGTTGGTGTTGATAGTGCAAAAGATATTGTACTTTCGCGAATGAAGATTGAAAAAGCTGGTAATGGTTATGTTCATTTTCCAAAACATCTTGATCTTGAATATTTTGCACAATTACAATCCGAGAGAATTAAAACAAAATATATAAAAGGTGTTGCAACTAGAGAATGGGTGCAGATAAGAAAAAGAAACGAAGCTTGGGATTGTTTTATTTATGCTTATATATCTTTTATATCTTTAAATGCAGATTTAGAAAAAATAAAAAATAGTTTAGAAAAAAAACCAAAAGAAAAACCACAAAAAACAAGAATAAAAAACAATTTTATAACTAATTGGCGAGATTAACTAATGACAAATATATTAACAACAGTTCAAGAAAAAATTCCATACACAATTTATTCAGGAGATACGGCAACATGGAAAATAACAGATTTAAACACGGATTATTCGAATTCAGCATACACTCTAACATATTATTTTAGATTAGAGAGTACGGGTGCTTCATTTACTGTGAACGCAACCGCCGACAACGACGATTATTTAATTACTTTAAGCGCTTCAACAACTGCGAGTATAACTGCGGGCAAGTATCATTTTGTTGCTTACGTTATTCGTTCAAGTGATAGTGCTAGAGTTACCGTTGATCGAGGTCAGGTTGAGGTTAAACCCAATTTGGCGAGTAGTAGCGCAGACCCGCGAACCCATGTAAAAATAATGCTCGATAAAATCGAGTCATTATTAGAGGGTAAAGCAGACAAAGATGTTTCAAGTTATTCAATACAAGGACGTTCATTAAATAAAATGAGTGTGTCAGAATTATTGGAATGGCGAAATTATTATAAAGCAGAATACAATAGAGAACTTAATAAGATGAGAAATGAAAACGGCGACGGTTCAGGAAACACTATTAAAGTATCTTTTGGCAACACAGCGACTCTTGGTTACTACGATCATCATAAAAATAGAAGATATAGAACGGGTAATTAAAGGGTAACTAAAAAATGGCAAAATGGTATCAGTTTTGGAATAGAAACAGAAAAAAAATTAGTAGAAAAGGTTTTGACGGTGCGGGTAATAACCGTTTAATGAATGATTTTGTAAGTGGAACAAGATCAATAGACGATTTATTAAAAAACGACATAAGAAAATTAAGAGATAGATGTAGAGATTTATCAAGAAACAACGAGTTTGTTAGACGTTATATAAACTTAATGAAAACAAATGTAATTGGTTCTCATGGGATTAAATTGCAAGTAAGAGCAAAAGACGAAAAGACTAGAAATTTAGATTATGTCGCAAATAATATTATTGAGTCAAGGTGGCGTAGCTGGATATTAAAAGATAATTGCGACATATCCCAAAAATTAAGTTGGTTAGATATGCAAATGTTATTGGTGCAAACTTTATTCACCGATGGCGAGGTCTTAATCCAATTTGTTGAAAATGCAGATAATGAATTTAAGTTTGCAATTAATTTTTTAGATTGTGATTTAATTGACGAAAATAGGAACGGACATAATAATAAAAATGAGATTAGAATGGGCGTTGAGTTTGATAATCAAACTAGACGACCCGTAGCATATTATTTATTTGACAAAAATCCTTATGAATATTTTTTACATAGTGGAACAAAAAGAAGCAGTAGAGTAAGTGCTGAAAATTTATTACATATTTATATGCCTGAACGTGCAAATCAATCGCGAGGGTATAGTCCAATTGCAAGTGTTTTAAAAGAATTGAAAATGCTTCACGCATACGCGGAAGCTGAACTTGTTGCATCAAGAGTTAATGCAAGCGCTATGGGATTTATAACAAGTCCAACAGGCGATGCTTATGTTGGTGAGGACACAAGTTCGGATAATTTTAACCCGATGATGAATGTAGAAGCTGGTACGATTCAACAACTTCCTACAGGTGCGGATTTTAAGAAATTTGATACAAACCACCCGACAACAGCATTCGACCCATTTATAAAAAGTATTTTAAGACAAATATCGGCGGGATTAAATGTTTCTTATAATGATTTAAGTAACGATTATAGTTCAGTTAATTATTCATCAATAAGACAGGCAAGCTTAAACGATAGAGATTATTATAAAACAATTCAACAATTTGTAATTAATCATTTTTGCAAACCCGTATATGAACGCTGGTTAAAAATGTATTTAACAATCGGGGACGACCAACTATCGCCGTTACCGATGTCAAAATATAATAAGTTTAACAATACAGTATTTATTCCGCGTGCTTTCGATTGGATAGACCCATTAAAAGAAATGAACGCAAATGTGGTTGGTCTTAAAGCGGGTGTAGTAAGTATGCAAGATGTAGTAAGCAAAACGGGACGAGATTTTGAAGAACATTTAGAACAATTAGTAAAAGAAAAACAATTAGCAAAAGATAAAGATATTAATTTTGCGTACGAACCTTACGGGGAAAAAGACGCAACAGGGGGAAATAATGAAGATACTGAAAAAGATAATAACAATAATAAAAAAGATAATTAAATTTATGTGGAAAATAATTTGTTACCCATTTAAAAAATTTATTACTTGGTTAGCAAAAGATTTACCTGAAAAGTTAAAAAAATAAGTGGTAAAAATAATGGATAAAAAAGATATAGAAAAAGAAGATATAAAAAAACCTGAGGTTCAGGAAGAACCTAAGGTAGAAGAACAACCAAAAGAAACACCTAAGGAAGAACCAAAAGTAGAAGAATCACCTAAGGAAGAAATTAAGGTTGAAGAAAAATCACAAAATAAAGATTTAGGTTCGAAGAAAACTGCAAAGTTTTTTAGAACCGCATTAATCCAAAAAGAAAATATTGACGACGTAGATCGTTCAATAGATTTATCGTTTAGTTCCGAAACGCCTTACGAACGTTCGTTTGGTATGGAAATAATAGATCATAATAAAATGGATTTATCTTTTATTGCTAGTGGTAATGCACCGTTTTTAGCAGATCACGACGCAACAAAAGTAATAGGAATTGTTGAGAAAGTAAATATTGCCGACGCTCGTGGTAGAGCAAAGGTTCGTTTTGGTAAAAACGAATTAGCAAACTCTATTTTTCAAGACATTAAAGACGGCATACGTCCAAACATATCGTTTGGTTATGAAGTCTTATCTATGGAAAAAGTTAAAACTAAGAACGAGGACAAGGAAAAACCAAGTTACAAAGTCGCAACTTTACCGTTAGAAATTTCTTCTGTTGGAATACCCGCAGATCAAAGCGTGGGTGTCAATAGATCAAAAGAAATTATAAACAACGACGACAATAATAAACAATCAATTATAAAGGTTATAAAAATGGACAAAAAAGACAATGTTCAAGAAACACCTAAAGTTGACAACGAAAAAATCAAAGCTGAAACTCAAAAAGCAGAAGTTGATAGAGTTAGAGAAATTTACGCAGTAGCGGAAAAACATAACTTGAAAAACTTAGCAGATGAGTCAATCAAAAGTGGTTTAAGTGTTGCCGAATTTAAAGGTGTTATACTTGAAAAAATAGGAAACAAACCTTTAGCTACAAGAAATGATGAGGTTGGACTTTCAAAAAAAGAACAACATAATTATTCTTTAGCAAAAGGTATTAAAGCTATGATCTCAGGCAATTGGGACGGTGCTGAACTTGAAAAAGAAGCGTCAGAAGAAATTGCAAAAAGATCAGGCAAAAATGCAAGAGGAATCTTTGTTCCAAGTGATGCAAATTTCTATAAAAGAGATTTAACACAAGGAACTGCGAGTGCTGGCGGAAATACAGTAGCAACTGATCTGTTAGCGGGTTCTTATGTTGACGCGTTAAGAGCAAGATCGCTAGTTAGAAGTGCGGGTGCAACTGTACTTTCTGGCTTAGTTGGCGATGTTGCAATTCCAGCGACAAATGCGGTTACAACTGCATATTGGATAACTGAAACTACTGCGGCAACTGAGGGCGCACCAACTTTCAGACAGATTACTATGAATCCCAAAGTTTGTAGTGCTTATGTTGATGTATCAAGACATTTATTACATCAATCAGCAGTAGCAATTGAAGCAATTCTTAGACAAGACTTAATTAATGGTCTTGCTAGTGCAGTTGATAAAGGCGCTTTACAAGGTTCAGGTTCTTCTAATCAACCAACAGGAATATTAAATCAATCAGGAATAGGGTCAGTAGCGATCGGAACAAACGGTGGCGCTGGTACTTATACGTCTGTTGTTAATACTTGGAAAGAAGTGAGTACGGACAACGCAGATTTAGGCGCTTTATCTTGGTTCACAACACCTATTCAGGTGTCAAGATTTATGACAACTGCAAAGGTTAGTTCAACTGATAGTCAAATGATTATGAACGATAAAGTAAATTTATTAGGTTACAAAGTTAATTCTACTAAGAATATGCCTGATAATTTAACTAAAGGTTCATCTTCTTCTGATTGTTCAGCTTTATTATTCGGAAACTTTAATGATCTTATCATTGGAGAATGGGGTAATTTAGATGTTACAGTTGACCCTTATTCATTATCAACTTTAGGTGCAACAAGAATCGCATCTTTTTATGATATTGATATTGCGGTTAGACACGCAGAATCTTTTGCGGCAATTCAAGACTTAAACGCATAATTATAATTAGCGTTTTGATATGGGACGGCGAAAGTCGTCCCGTATCATTAATTAATTTAATAAGGAAATTATGAAAATAAAAATTTTAAAAGAAACGTCTGTTAAAGGAAAACATTGTATAATAGGTTCGGTTGTAGAAGCTTCACAACAAGACGGAGAATATTTAGTTGGATTGGGTAAAGCAGAATTAACTAAAGATGATGTTAAAAATGTTGAATCAACAGAAAACAAAGCTAAAGGTTTAAAAGTAAGTAAGTTTAAAAAAATCTTTAAAAAATAAATAGGTCAACAATATTGACCTTCCGGTCAACCTTTAGTTGTATGGCGAAATTACCTAAACATTTTTTTATAGATAGAAAAAAATTTATTATTAAGCATTGGAATAAGAAGCAAGCGACAAAAGAAAAATGCGACGGGCAATTTGATATAGAGGAAGCGGTCATATCAATTTATAAAGATTTAAAACCAAAACAAAAATTAATTACTGTAATACATGAATTTTTACATTTTTTAGTTTGGTATAACGGTTTAAAATTAACACACAGAACCGAAGAAAAATATATTGATTTATTTTCAACACAGTTAATAGAAATTTTATTAAATCAAAGAAATAAGGAATTAAAACAATTAATAATAAAAATTTTAAAAGATAATTAGTAACACAATAAGTTTTATCGCTTAAACTTGGGGTGGTGCATTATGCTTATAGGGGTGGTAAAAAGTTATGGCGATAGAAGCAGATACAGAAAGATCAATATTTTTTGATACAGATGAATTCGCGGATAGTGTAACAATCACTATTGGTGGTTCAGCTTCTACTATCAAAGGAATATTTGACAATGAAATGACTACGATAGATGTTGGCGACAATGCTGGTATATCTGCAAACCAACCTAAAGTAACTGTTAAGACTTCGGATATTTCGGGCGCTAATTTTGGCGACCCCGTAACTATTAATTCAGTTTCATATACAGTTAATAATGTTTTAAAAGATGGAACGGGCGTAACAGAATTATTTTTGAGTGAGGTGTAGGAATGGCTCATAAAAGAACAAGCATAAGAAATCATATTACAACAACATTAACAGGATTAACAACAACAGGTTCAAATGTTTATGAATCCAGAATATATCCAAATGAATTAGAAAATTTACCATTATTAAATATTTATAGTAATACAGAAACAAGTGAACTATCTAGCATTGGTAAATTAGAACGTAATTTGGAAATTGTGGTTGAGGGATTTGCAAAAGCAACAGCAAACGTTGATGAAACTTTAGATACAATCGCAAAAGAGGTTGAAGTAGCTTTAGCGGTCGATTGGTCAAGAGGGGGTCATGCAAAAGAAACTTGGCTAACAAATACGGAATACGAATTAGAAAAAATAGGCAATCAACAAATAGGGGTAATTAAAATGACTTTTAATGTTCTTTATATAACAACAAAAGCAGACCCCGAAACTTTAGGATAATAATAAAATGGCAAAAAGAATTATAGTCGAAAAAGACGATAATAAAATTGAGATTTGGGACAATGAATTAGAATCTTTTGAAAAAAAAGGTTTTAAAAAACAAGGTTCTGAACCAATTAAACAACAAACAAAAAAAATAATAATAAACAAAAAAGAGGATAAATAATTATGGCATCTCATACAGGTTCGGCGGGACAAGTAAAAGTGGGTTCTAATGTTGTAGCAGAAGTAAAATCTTGGACAATAGATCAAACACAAGACACAGTTGAAGATACAGCTTTAGGCGATACAGTTAAAACTTACAAGGCAACTCAAAGTTCAAGTTCAGGAACAATTGAGTGTATGTGGGACGAAACAGATACTAACGGTCAAGAAGCGATGACTCTTGGCGCAAGCGTAGCAGTTAATTTATACCCTGAAGGTTCAGATTCAGGTGATACGTATTATTCTGGTACGGGGATAATAACAAGCGTTGGAGTAAGTCAAAGTCACGACAGTATAGTCGAACGATCTTTTGGATTCCAATACACAGGCGCAGTTACAATAAGCACAGTATAATAATTTATGTCAATTATAGATACTGCAATAAATCATTTTTCTATCAAAGGTCAAAAAGAAATAGAGGTTAAAGAATGGAATACTGTTTTTTATGTTAAACCTTTAAACTTAGATGAACAACGACGTTTATATGAAAAATCACAAATTAACCAAGTAGAAGCTTTGGTTGATTTAATAATAATGAAATGTTTAAATGAAAAAGGTGATAAGGTTTTTAGCTTATCTGATAAACAAAAATTATTAACTGAGTGCGACCCAAACGTTATAACTGATCTTGCATCAAGAATTACAAATGAGAGTTCAGTTGTCGAGGAAAAAAAAAGTTAAAACGCGACTTAAATTTATATAATCAATTTCAATTAGCTGAATTATTACACAAGACTCTTTACGAAGTACAACAAATGTCAGTTAAAGAGTTTCACGGTTGGTTGGCTTATTTTGATATTAAAAACGAAAAAGAAAAACTAAAACATGGCACAAAAAGGTATTAATTTTAAAATAACCGCTATCAATAAAACCAAGACTGCTTTTTCACAAATCGGTCGTGGTTTAAAAGGTATTGGTAAAGCGGTATTTAGTTTTAAATCAGCTTTAGTAGGTGTTGTAGGCGCGGGTGCTTTAGGTTTATTAATTAAACAAAGTTTAACTGCAACAGACAGACTTGGAAAAATGAGTAATGTCTTGGGTATAGCAGTTAAAGATTTACAGACTTTAAAATTAGCTTCCGAAATTGGTGGAATTGAATTTGAAACTTTTGCAAAAGCAACTCGTCGTATGACAGATAACTTTGGCGATTTTTTAAATGGAACGGGTGAAGCTACTGTAACTTTTAAAGCTTTAGGAATTTCTGTTGCAGACGCAAACAGATTAAGTGGCGACCAGATGGGTATTTTAGAACTTGTCGCTGATAGATTAAATTTAGTTGAGAATAGAACTTTAAAATTAAAGTATGCACAAGAAATTTTTGGTGGTCGTGGTGCAGAATTAATAAATGTTTTAGACGGTGGTTCGGAAGCATTAAAAAGATTCGCTAAAGAAAGTGATCGTTTTGGTTCTTTAAATGAGAAACAAGTAAAAGCAGTTGAAGATTTTAACGATAGTATGGTAAGATTAAAAACAGTTTTTTTTAATACTATAAATTTAATTGTTTCACATTTAAGTCCAGCATTTTTAGAATTTTCAGAATATTTAAGAGGTAAATTTTTAGAGCATTTAGACAAGGCAGAAGGCGGCGCTGTTGGTTTTGCACGGAATTTCTCTAATGCAATTGTAGATATGTTGGAAAAAGGCGCAAAAGGTATGACAATTTTTGCAAATATGGTTGTAGAAGCTTTTAATAAATTAATAGAAGCTTTTAACCGTTTACCTTTTGTTAAAGATTTTAATTATTTAACGACACATTTTGTAATACCAAAAACTTTTTTAGATTCTTTAGAAATAATTAGAAAACAAATAGACGCAATTGGAGAAGATGAACCTTTTGAAAAAATAAAAAAAAATGGTAAAAAACTTATTGATACAGGAAAAGAATTAGAGGGAATTTATAAGGTTATCTATGACAAAATTGTAAGATTAGAAAATGCAAGCGAACAATTTGGGTCAAGTATCGCTGGTAATTTTGAAAAAGCAGTTTTTGAAGCGAAAAATTTTAGAGAAACTTTAAGAGCAATTGGACAAGATATAATTAAAATAGCTTATCGAATTGCAGTAACAAAACCAATAGGCGAAGCAATAGGCGGTTGGTTAGGTGGCGCAATAGGTGGTTTAAAAAATATTTTTTTTCCACCAAGTGTAAGTGGAGTCAGAGCAAGCGGTGGTTCTGTAACAGGCGGTCAATCTTATCTTGTGGGCGAACGTGGTGCAGAAATTTTTTCGCCTTCTAAATCAGGTTACATAACACCAAATAACCAAATGGGACAAGACAGTATTAAAGTTGTTCAGGAAATTAATATTATGCCAAGCGTTAGTCAAACAGCACGCGCAGAAATATTTGGAATGTTGCCTTTAATTAAACAGGAAGCATTAAACGGAGTAATAGACGCTAGAAATAGAGGTGGTTCTTTTGCTCGCGCTATGGGAGTTAAAGCTTAATGGCAACTTATACAATACCGACAACCGTAGGATTTAGTTCAGCAGAATTTGGATTAGAAAATAATAACCAAGTTTTTGAAAGTCCCTTATCTAATAGTATTCAGGTTTCAGAATTAACGGGCGCTAGATGGTATGCAACATTTAATTTACCGCCAATGTCAAAAAGTGAAGCTTTAGAATACATAGGTTTTTTACAAAGATTACAAGGTAGGGTTCATAGTTTTAGTGGATATGACCCAAATCATAGATCGCCGTCTGGTACGATTGCGGGGTCAACTTTAGTAGTTGACGGCGCAAGTCAAACAGGAACGAGTTTAACTTTAGATGGTGCGGCGGCTTCAACTTTAGTTTTAAAAGCTGGCGATTTTTTTACAGTAAATAGTGAATTAAAAATGATAACGGCAAACGCAACAAGTGATGGTTCAGGCGACGTAACAGTTAATTTCGTGCCAAGTTTAAGATCAAGTCCGTCGGACGATGCAAGTATAACAACAACAAATCCCATATGCACAATGAAATTAACAGGGGATAGTACAAGTTATAATATTAATACATCAACTATTTATGGAATAAGTTTTAGTGGTTTAGAGGTTTTTTAAGATGGCTAAGACTTTAACATCAAACAATAGTGCGGTTTTAAATGATGATGTAATAAGACCCGTTTATTTTATAAAATTTGAATTCCCAAGTGGGAATGTTTATCTCAATTCTAGCGATCGCAATATAACGTATGACAGTCAAAGTTATTTAGGTGCTGGAACAATTGGAACTTTATCAGATATTGAAGAAACTTCGGAATTACAAGCTAACGGTTTAAAATTAACTTTAACAGGAATACCGTCAACGTATGTTTCAATTGCTTTAACAACTGAGTATCAAGGTTCTACTGCAACTGTTTATTTAGGATTTTTAAATAGTAGTTATGCTTTAGTAGATGACCCGTTTATTATTTTTTTAGGTAAAGTAGATACAATGGCAATCAGTTTATCTGAAACTGCTATAATAGAATTAGATATAGAAAATAGATTAATAGATTGGGAACGACCAAGAATTTCAAGATTTACAAACGAAGAACAACAAAATTTATACTCAGGCGATTTAGGATTAGAATTTGTTGATAGTGTTGCAGAAAAAGAGTTGTTTTGGGGGGTAGATAACTAATGGGTTGGAATCCTATTAAAGCGGCAATAAGTGCGGCTAAATCAGTTGCATCTTCCGTTGTTGGTAATATAACAAAAAAAGGTGGTGTGAAAGCTGTATTATCAAGTGGTTTAAAACAACTTGCATTTTCATTTATTGCAAGCGCTGTTTTAGCTTTTGCATATAAAAAATTAGCGGGAAAACCAAAACAACCTGATTATAGTTCCTTTACTAATGAAGCGCTTGGACGAAAAAGTTTAATTAGGAGTCCCGTAGCAGATAGATCAATTATTTACGGTTCTGTTAGAAAATCAGGTGCAATAGTACACGCTGAAACATTAAACGATAATAAAGATTTATATTTAGTTATCGCTTTATGTGGACATGAAGTAAATAGTATTGGTTCAGTTTTTTTTAACGATACAGAAATACAAACAGGACATTTAGACGGTTCAGGAAATGTTAATACAGGAACGTTTAACGGTAAAGCACAAATAATAAAACATACGGGTTCAACAACACAAACAGTTGATACGGTTTTAGATGGTGCAAGCACGGTTTGGACGAGTTCACATACACTAAAAAGTATTGCTTATTTAATGGTAAAATTAACTTATGATGTTGATGTTTACCCGAATGGAATACCAAATATTAGTGCAAACATTGAGGGAAAAAAAATATTAAATGTTTCAACAAGTGCAACAGCATATTCTAATAATCCCGCAAATGTTATTTATGATTATTTAGTTTCAAGCGACGGATTAGGCGCAAGTTCAGGTGAAATTGATACAACAACTTTTTCACAAGCTTATTCAGATTGCAACGATAGTATTACAATAACAGGCGGAACTCAAAATCGTTATACTTGTAACGGAGTTATAATATTAAATAGAAAACCCGTAGAAGTAATTGAGGATTTAGTTAGTAGTTGCGCTGGAACTTTAACATATCAACAAGGAAAGTTTAAATTAAAAGTTGGTAAAGCAACAAGTTCAACAAGAACTTTAACAGACGACGATTTGGCGGGTGATTTAAAAATTGTAACACGACCAAAACGTTCGCAATTATTTAATAAAGTTAAAGGAACTTTTATTGACGCTGATACTGATTATAGCATTAAAGAATTTAATACTCAGGAAAGTTCAACTTATCAAACAAATGACGGCGAAACAATTGTTAATGAGATAGAATTACCATTTACAACAAATGCAGTTGAAGCGCAACGTTTGGCGCTGATTGTTCTAAAACAATCGCGACAAATGATGACTTTAGATTTATTATTAAAACCCGAACACTTGGATTTTGGCGTAGGTGATGTTTTTGCTTTAACAAGTTCCAAGTTAGGCTTTACGGCTAAGAAATTTTATATTTTAACTTATATTTTAAATACAGATTTAACAGTAGGTATAATAGCGCAAGAATATGCGGACGCTGTTTTTGATTGGGACGCAACAACAGAACAAGTAACGTTAGCAACTGCAAGCGCTATTTCTTTACCGAGTCCAACAAGTGTTAGTGCGCCAGCTTCAATAACAACTAGCGACGGATTAACAAGTTCAAATGACGGGATTGTTTCAGTTGATTTAACTGCAACGGTAGCCGTACCAAGTGAAGCTTTTATTGGACAATATGAATTAGAATATAAAAAATCAACAGATTCAACTTATATATTCGCTGGACGATCAAGTAATAATACATTTATTATTTCAAATGTTGAGGACGGTGTAACTTATAATTTACGCGGTAAAATTATAAATACTATTGGAGTTTCAAGTTCTTATGTAAGCGCAAATCACTTGGTAATTGGTAAAACAACACCGCCAAATGATATTGAAAATTTTAGGGTAGAACCAAACGGCAATC
>Ga0208668_1000355_pt1 | contig 12276 bp, 12 predicted proteins | sample 18_taG_FD_184093 | JGI IMG/M metagenome (GOLD analysis project Ga0208668, IMG submission 184093) | Marine viral communities from the Subarctic Pacific Ocean - 18_ETSP_OMZAT15316 metaG (SPAdes) (version 2) | ecosystem: Environmental > Aquatic > Marine > Oceanic | place: Pacific Ocean | collected...
GAGTGTTTCGTACCTCGTCTCCTACGTGAAGAGAAATGGTCTGGTCAACCGAATCATAACTTACACTGAACTTTTTTGTGTTCACTGGAGTTAAGGGTGGTTTAACCGGGTCGTCCATAGAAATATTTTCTACAACGTTCTGAGCTTCTTTGAAAGCTTGTTGCTTTCCGGCTCGGACGCCCGCTGCATAAGTATCATTAATACTTTGCAACATTTTCTTCATGTCTTTATTTAACGTATCTTGTTTGTCATCTGTTGTCATTTGATCCTCCAATCCCATTAAGTTACTATATATCCCATTAGAATGCAAGGTTTATTTACAGGGGGACATAAAAAGAGTAAATGAGGGTATGAAATTTATGTTAATAATGTGGGTGTGTACGTTTTTAGGCGGAAAAGGCTGTCTGCCGCCCGTAGAGTCCTCAAAAACCTATAATAGTTGGTATGAGTGTAATCGTGCCGCACTTAAAGAGTCTCAAGTTCTCTTTGGTAGGATGGGATACAAATATGTCAACGATAATAGAATTGGAATTAAATATCATTGTAAAGAAATACAAACTTTTTAACAATTGTGTCCGAAATATGGCCCCCAAACATAGGGGTTGACAAGACGGTCTTATTCCGTCATATACTCTCTCATGAAGCACTATCGTATCCGTGCAGTAATACGCGGAAATTTGCTAGATGGAACGGTAGCCGCTAACGATTATCAGGCTGCCTTAAAACTGTTTAGCAAAAAAGCTTACGACGGTGTAATCAAGGTTAAAGAAGGTCCTGGTTTTTACCAAAGAACCAAGACCCATATAACTTATGAGGAGGTAGTACCGGATGTCACTACAAGAGTTAGTCCAGAAAAAGCTCAAACTGGAACATCAGTGGGCCAACCAAGCATTGTCGCAGAAAAAAACTACTGACGACATGAAAGTCATTGATCTTCAAGTAAAAGATATTAAAGGTGAAATTAACACCCAGTTTGAAACGGATGCCAAAGTAGAGCTACATATAGCTGCGAATAAAATAAGTACTTAAGGAACTAAGATTTCCGGAAGAGGAATTTCCTTGTATATTATTTTCCCATTTATCAGCTGCTTGACTTTGTTTAAACAAATCTCACAACGATAAACATGTTTTGTAAAGGTAGGACTGAAATGCGTGTTTTGATGACACGTTGGACATTCTCCTGCGTTGATGTGTACTTCATTTAACTTCATCTGTTTGACCCCAGTTCTTTCCAATAGATATATCGACTTTTGAGGGGACTTTCAACTCAGGTATACAATGTTCCATAATCTCTCTGATTTGTTTGTATTGAGGTTCAAGTGCTTCCCATTTAAGATTGAAACAAAGTTCGTCATGAATCTGTAGAATTGGATAAAAGCCGGCTTTCGCACAATCAATCATAGCTTGTTTTACCTGGTCAGCTGCGGATCCTTGGATCAACCGGTTAAGCGCTTTATAAGTGTAGGCCCTTTTGATATTACCACGTCCATACTTTTGTACCGCATCTTCAAAAGTGGTAGCTTTATGTAATCCAAATGATGAAGGTTCCCATTCTTGAAACCTGCATTTTCTTCCTTTGAGTGTCCAAATCGTTCCGTTTTTATCCGCTGCATCCATGGCATTATTGGCGAGTTGTTTAACAAAAGGAACGCGCTGGTTATACTCTTGTAAAATTTGTTCAGCTTGTTGCTTATCAATTCCTAGCTCCCTTGATAATTTATTCTTTCCCATTCCATAAAAGATTCCTAGATTAATTGTTTTAGCTTGAGATCTTGGTATGCCTGCCATGTCCGCTACTGTTTGGTGAAAGTCTGCGTCTTCTTCTTCATAGGCTTTAATTAAATCACCAGAGCCGGCGAAACCAATACTAGAAGCATAATGAACCACAAGGCGCGGCTCTTGCTGAGAGTAATCAAAGGATCCCCAGCGACAATCATTATCGGCTATAAAGAGAGATCGGATCCTGGGGCCGAGGTCCTTGTTTCGGGCTGGAACTTGCTGTAAATTTGGATGTGCATAACTGAGACGACCACTGACGGTCCCTCCAGAGTCACCCCGTAATTGATTTATTTCTGCATGGATCCTTCCTTGATGTTCAAATTTAAATATAGAATCAATGAACGTTGAATGAAACTTGCTTACTTCCCGTGCTTCACGAATCAACTTTGCTATAGGAGCTTTACAATTCGTTAGCCAGTTCTGAGTAAAAGAAGGTTCCTTAGTCTTCTCGGTCAGAGGGTAAGGTATCTTAAGCTTATTAAAGGCTTTGGCGATTGATCGAGCTGCCCATATATCTATATTAGTACCCGCGCTCTTTTTGATTTTCAACAGTGCCTGCTTTTCTTTTTTAACAAATTCTTTTTTAAGTTGATGGGCTCCATCAAGATCAACTCTAACTCCTTTAGCTCGCATTTGAATCAGGAGAGGCAAGAGCTCCATTTCCAGCTCCCAGACATCTGATAAATTCTGTTTTATAATTTCTATTTTAAAACGTTGCCAAAGTCTTAACGTCAAAGACGCGTCCTGTTCAGCATAAGGACCCACAAACTTAGGAGGGAGTTTATACATTTCTCCTTTAGCATCGATACCCCATTCCTTGGCTGCTTCTTTTAACCCAGCTTCTGATTTAAGTTCGGACAGGTAATCCATGGATAATGAATTTAAACTATAGTTTCTACGATTCTCATCAATGATAGCTGCAGCAATCATGGTATCAGCAATCTTTCCATAAACAACAATGCCGTGAGCCCTCAGCCATCCAATATCGTACGCTGCATTATGAAAGACTTTAACTCCTGGAGCTCGACACACATCTTGCACCCAGTTCAAAACCATTTTAGCATCCATGTTACTTCCCGCTTCGTGAGAGATAGGATAATAGCCCTTGAAACCGTCGGTCGCGACAGACACCCCGATGATGTTACCATTCATGCTCGGCCAACCAGGGCCTTTGGTTTTAATATCAGGATCTTTGGTTTCTAAATCAATGGCTATAACCTCAGCATCCTTAAGATTGGGATACTGACTGGGTGTCGTCCAGTCGGACTCTTGAAAAGTGAAGTTAATTTGATGAGTCATCTAGTTCTATTCCAATTTTAGCGTAGTGAATAACTTTTAGATAACGATCTTTGGTGGTTTCCCCGGGCTTGGTGCGTGTTGCATATTTTATAATGTTAGAATCAATATTATTGAGTTTGTTTTTATAACAATAAACGACCGGCTGAATCGCCAGACCCAAATAATGTTTTCCACCTGCTTGATAATCTAACGCTTTTTTAGACGCCACACATTCCTTCGCATTCGTTTTCAAATAAGTTCAATTGATTGTCTATTTTTTTATTTTTTAAAAGTTTATTAAAATCAATATCGCGCAAAGGAATGCCTTTACGATGAAGGTATCTTTTTATCTTAGGATCTTTAGCAGAACTTCTAATCACGTCGTCAATCTCGCAGGCTTCTTCAAATTCTGAGGGTGCTTGAGTTTTGATTTCATTCCATAAAGTATTATCATGATAGGGACAACCAATACAAGAACTTTTTGCAGGAGTCCGATAATTTTTTCCATTGTACCATTCCAAACAATCTTTTCGTGTCATATTCTTATCAATTAAAGGCCAGGTATTTTGAATCCATTTTTCTCTGGAAGGTTTCATACGTGTAGCTTCATCTCGTGAAATTCCGACCCAGACTTCCACCCACAAGTCCCTGGGGAATCGCTGCCTGTGTTTAAGATCTAAAAGATGACGGATCTGCCTGTTAATAGGAGTAATCTTGTAATTCCGTGTGCATTGCCTTGGACCAATTCCTATTTTACCGGTAGCTGTATTACGGGCGAAAAAAGGAATGTGAAGAAAACCTTTTGCCTTGGTAACTTCATCAACCATATCTTGTTTAATGTTGCCTGATTTCAAGTGATTTTTACAAACAATGACAGGAAAACTTAACTGGGATTTGAGCCACGCAAGATGATCGTACACTTTACGGGGCTCCCATCCCGTGTCTGCGAAGATCGCATAATCTGGTTTGTGCTCAAAGGCTCCCTCATCAGCCATAAGTGCCATCGTGGATGACTGCACCCCAGCTCCCAATGATAGAATCCTTAGCTTTGGACTCCCTGAATAATCCCAACTGCCTTTAGCTACTACCATGATGCTCCTTTATAAACTGATTATAGAGCCGTGCCAATGGGAAAAAGTATTCATGATAAGAACGTAGAATATGTAAGCTTTCTTTTGCCCGTGTCACAGCAACATACCATACCCTAGATTCAGAGCTCCGCGCAAGCCCTACTTTGTTTTCAAAATGAGCCGGCCAATTAGCCTTTTCATAAACACAGACGTGTTGAGCTTCTCCTCCCTTGATTGAATGAATAGTATCAATAACAATATTCGAGGCTAAGGAGAGATCAATATTCTTTTCTATAATTTTTTCAAAATATTGTTTGTCGATTTCGGAGAAATTGCGATTAAAAACTTGTTGCCATTTATGGGGAGTAGCTAGTAAGCCTCCGAATGTACGCAAAAAATCAAGCGAAAATGGTTTGTCATCACTTAAATTTTTCCAGCGTTTACTTTCTGTGGATCTCCACCCGTAGGCAATTTCATTGATGTAAGTATAAATAATTCCAGCTTCTTCTTTTTTAACATTGCCTCCTTCTTCGAGTCTTTTCCAATACTGAATAGCATTCCATTTATTCAGGTCGAAAGAATGTTTGCCTTTGGTGTTTTGAAAGAATACTCCATACAGTCGAGCAAGTCCTTCAAGCTCTCTTACAAGTTCCTGCGTACGCCCTAGAATTAACCAAGTTCCCTTGCGCTCTTTCATTTGTTCAACTATATCTTTGAACCGTGCGTGGGTTTGGATTGATCCTTTTTGATCGGAGGCTATAAATTTTTTATCAACCCGTGGTTTAATCATAGTGGAGATGTAACCACTGAAGTCATGAATAATTTGGGGTAAACGAAAAGACTGTGTTAAGATATGCGTTCTCCCAGGAAAACCAAGATAATTTTTTACTTCGGCACCATTCCATTCAAAAATAGCTTGATCATCATCTCCAGCAATATAGATTCGATCCGCTCTCTGTGCTAGCTTATAAATCATTTTCCATTGTAGGGGAGTTAGGTCCTGGGCTTCATCCACCATTAAAATTTTTAAATAGGGAGCTTCTTCCTTATCTATGAAATGAGTAATCATATCTGTAAAATCAACACGATGGTTCTCTTTAAATAATTCATATTGACGGTATATCAGTTGAAAGCGCGGAAGCGTAGCTCGTTTAAAAACTTCCTCTACAAATTGTTGTTCCGGAGGAATTAATCGATTCCTTGCTTTGTCATAAACTCTTAAAGACCAATCATTAAAGACTTGGATCCCGTCGTAGTTTTCGTAAGCGGGTTTAGCCAATCCTAAATTTTCAGCGAATTCTACCATGTCTACTTGCGGGTCAATAACTGGAAGTTGTTTTCTAAATTGTCTACAGAAGCTATGAATCGTTCTAAAATTCTGAAGATCATCTTCATTACAGTCTGGGAATTGTTTTTCAGCACGGACCCTTGCTTCATTAACTGCTTTGTTTGTGAAAGACACGTAAGCAATTTCCTTCGGAGTAATTCCCCGATTAAACCATTTATCAAGCCGGTTTAAGAGAGTGGTGGTCTTTCCAGTTCCTGGAGGACCAAAGATCTTAATCGTTTTGTTTCCTAACATTTAATTATGTAGCTTCTCTTTCCTGGGGGTGAACTGCCTTCTCAACTTACCGGCCAAGGAGGGTTTAATTTTTTCATTAATCAAAAACTTGAATGCGTTTTGATTATCAATGTAAAGTGTCTTATTTAAATCCAAAGTTTCCCATACCCTAGTGTACCCATTAATAACCCATCTTGAATTGTTTGGACTGTAAGCATGTTCAAGCCAATATAATCCATTGGAACTTTGTGGTTTCATAAAAGGACAGTGGCTTGATAATGGACTTATCCAAAATGGATTGGGATTTTCAAACCAGAGAAACATTTTAAGTAGAAACAGATTTAGACTAGGTGCTTTATCTTTTGTTTTGTTATATCTAGGATCAATTTTATTAATCCAACGTAACTCATAGTATTTTCTGAAGTATTCGTTTTTAAGAAAACCTAATTTCTTACTGCTAATATATTTTATTTTATTTTTATTAAATATCTTTTTGGGATGTTGATTAAATCTTTTACCTTTTTCTACCTTAGATGTTCCGATATAAACAATATCTTTTTTATAGATTTTTTCACAATCAACATCTTTCTTATTTACTAAGAAATAAATCAGAGGTTCTTTTTCAATATTAAAATCTAATGCCATCCAACTTAATCCCCTTCCTTTTCGAAAGGAGCTTTGACTCGCTTAAATTTGACATGGGACCTTTCTATAACTGGCTCGTCCATTTTCTTGCATAGCCATATGTATTTTAATTTAAGTTGGTCGGAATAATCCTGTTTAGTGCATCCATTTTTCTTAAGCATGCTAATGATTTCAAATTTTTTAGCAGCTTTGTCTGACTTTTTAATAAAGCGTTCGAAAGTACGATATTTAAAGACAATAGTTTTTTCATGAAGGTACCACATCTCTGCTTCCACTTGAGAAGGATTGTCGGCTTGTTGGGTTTCTTGAGTAAATTGAATCATCGTATCTTTAAAGTCCTCTTCTGCTTCATTACTTTCATCGTAGCCTTCGATAGGTTGTTGCATAGCTTTAAGTTTATTTAAAAATACTCTATAATCTTTGTCTTTTACTTTTTGCCAAACAATATCTGCTTGATCAAATAACTGCTCCGATAGTAGTTGTTGTTGATTAAGTTGTTTTCCTGTAAGCTCTACTGTTTTTTTATCAATCGTTAAAAAATAAATAGGTGGTTTAGTTTTTAAAACCTGGAATGAATCCATCGTCGGCATGTAATCAATGTTCTCAATGCCGTATTTTAAAGTTTTGCAAACTGCTGAATTGCAATGATTCTTCATTGGGGCATCACTACATTTATAAGTATACTCCTTTTTCTCGTACTGACTGATCAGAGCCTGAACTTCCCTGTCAGGCAGAGGACGAGCGAAACCTTCGTTTCGTTCCCATAATTCTTTTTGCCATCCTTCTGGATTCCTTTTCTTAGCTAAGGTTGCAAAAGCGGTTAATGCATTGTTTCTAAAACCGTTTTCGCAACCATTCCTGATCAAAGCTTGAAGACAGGGAGGGTATTGATTAAATTCCTCTTCTACTGGGAAACCGTCGCTAGCTACTTTTAAGGCTTCGAATGTTGATTTAGATATTCGATATCGTTCTATCCAGGTAAAAAACTCTGCAATAGAAATGCCCATACCATTGTCGTGAATCGCATGGCGCGTTGTTCGGGCTGCTCGTTGATAAGGGACGTTTAGCCAGTTCCCTAAATCATTTTTATGAACCATAATCTTTCTTTGTTTAGGAAAGATCTCACAACCTGCCAGTCCTATGTCCGCTGCAATTTCATGAAGTTTGTCTATCATATCGGACGCGGTCACCGGTTGTCGGATGTGTAAAAATAAATGCATCCCCCCGGATTTAGATCGATAAGGCACCAAGGGGTAACCCTTTTTTCGAATAAGTTTAATTAAAGTTCGGTGGTCAAGATCGTAACGATCAACATCAATACACCCCCACGTACAGGTGTTATCCGATCGAATCGGAATGATTCCTAAATTAATTTCGCCGTTGATATGACGTTGGAACAGTTCATCGGTGACAGGGCCACGTTTCGTTGTGGCCCTGCCTTTTTCTTTTCCAGTCTTGTTGTCTCTTTCACCGTCGAGGTAATACTCGCCGTAAGCTACATCAAGGCCGCCGAATAGCTCCTTGAAGCGTTTCAACATTAGAAGGGTGTGACTGGTTTAAGTTGTCTCTCTTCTTCATGTTTAACCTTCACGTCACCTTTCAAGCAATGATCATAAAAACCCATTGCGCCATCAAGTAACATTTGATTTTGCACGGGTCCTACATGACCAATCTTCCATCCATGCCACGTTCCTTTTGCATTTTTTTCAAGAACGGTTGTTAGAAGATACCTCTGAGTAAACATGGCTGGCTCGTAGTAACTCTTACCATCCTTACTTTTCTCTCTCAGACTTTTCATCATAGAGTTCCACATTTTAGATTTTTTTCTTTGTGTGGCTTTCATGCTGATTAGTGCTGTTTCCTTAGGCTGTCCATCTTCTACTCGCACTACAAAATGAGATGCTGTTTCCTGTACATAATTACCGTTAGGTAATCGGTCCATGTTCTGTTCATCTCTTGTAGTTTTAGTAAGAATATCTGAATCAGCTGGGTACGTATTTACGGGTGCACTTACACCTTCTTTACGATCCGGCCATTCAAGATACTCTAACTTATAGAAACAAGGAATAACTTCTATTCCCTTTATTCCATCATACAGAGATTGAGTTACACTATTGTAAATCATCCCCGCACGAGCCGCTGGAATAAAATTGGAATCTCCTTCTGTGACTTGAGGAGATAGCTTCCCTAACACTTTTAAGAAAGGTAAAGCTAGATCCTTTGTTCCCATTTGTTCAAACCCTTTACCTGCCAGTTCTTCTCCACTGATTGCAAGATTAAAAGGTGGTCGTGTAGCGACGTTACCGTTTTTCTTACCGTTTCCGTTTTTAACGCGCGTTGTTTTTTGTCCGTTTGCCATTGTACGTTGCCTTTTGTTTGATTTTAGTTCTATTAGCAACATAGATGCTAAACAAATCAACAGGTACTGTTATGCCCTTTTCGAGTTGTTCCCGTGCCCACTGCTTAAGCTGCATGGCGTTCACTTCTTGTTTTTGAACGGGTCTATGTCCTTCCTTCTTTAAAAGCTCCAGAACTTGTTGAGCTTTTACATCGTCGCCTGCCGTGAAAGAAACTCCCACGTTATTGCGAATCAAATCTGCGAAATTATTAGCTCGCAGCCATTGAAACGCTTCCTCTTTACGATCGTTAGAAATTCTAGCGCCGTAGAAAGGAGCAACAGTAATCGACGTACCGTCGGAAAGATTTAAACTTGAAACCCCCGCTTCTTGCATCAGATTTGGAATTGTTTCTTCGGATAGGAACAAGGCGTCTTTTTTCGCTTTCTTTAGTCGTTCTTCAATGTTCGACACTTCTTGTTCTTTGTTCTGAAGTTCTGTGCACTTCGCGGAGATCTTTTTGACTTGTGCGTCTGTGGCTTTCATTAATGAAGCCTGAGACACTTTTTGTATGTCTATTGCCATAATCGTCCTCCAATTTGTAAAATAAACTATTGCAATTTAAAGTCAAGCATAATATGTTCGTGGGAGATGGTAACTAAGTATAATTTTAAAACGGAGCCTTATGCCCATCAAAAAGAGGCTTTAACTCTGTCTTGGGATCAACCCAGTTTTGCCTTATTTATGGAAATGGGGACTGGGAAAACGAAGGTTTTACTCGATAATCTAGGGGCTTTACGTTGCCAGAATCTTATCAATGGTGCCTTAATTATAGCTCCCAAATCTGTTTATACAGTTTGGTATCATACCGAAATTCCTAAACATTTAAATATTGAATACGAAATGTTGTTGTGGAAAAGTACACTAAGAGAAGCAAAACTTCGCGATTTCTTCGAAAAACCTTCCACTAAATTAAAGATTTTTGTAATGAATGTAGAGGCTTTTTCCAGCGACAAGGGATCTTTCTGGGCAGAAGAATTTTGCAAGCGACATATTAATATGATTGCTGTTGATGAATCTACCTGTGTTAAAAATTATAGTGCGAAGCGAACCAAGAATATTATTAAATTAAGAAAGTACTCTAACTACAGGCGAATTCTATCCGGATTTCCCACTCCTAAAAATCCTTTGGATCTTTATACTCAATGTAATTTTTTAAACCCCAATCATTTGGGTTTTAATTCTATTGTAGCTTTTCGAAATCGATATTGTCATTTTGAATCCATTTGGATTGGTAATCGTCAAATCGATGTACCAGTAGGTTTTACCAATCTAGCAGAGATTGAAATGAAGCTGAAGAAATTTGCGTATCGCAAGACCAAAAAAGAATGCTTGGATCTACCGGAAAAAATTTATGTTAAACGTAACATCGAATTTACCGATGAACAAGCAAGGATTTATAATGATATTCGCACAGAGGCTAGAGCTACCTTACGGGGAGAAGAACTAACCGTAACGAATGTTATAACTGAAATTCTGCGCCTCCATCAAGTGGCTTGTGGATTTTTTAAAACTAAAGAAGATGCTATTGAACCCGTCGCAAATAAACGAGTTGATACTTTAGTAGAAATTTGTGAGGACACCGATGCTAAAATTATTATATGGGCAACTTATATTTATAACATTCAACAAATTACCAAGATTCTTAGAGCAAAATTCGGAGTAGATTCGACGGTTGATTTTTATGGAGCAGTTTCTTCGGAGAAAAGGACCGAAGCTATTGAACGTTTTCAAAACGATCCTAAGTGTAGATTCTTTGTAGCGAATCCAGCAACGGGAGGATTGGGTATCACTTTAACGGCTGCTTCGATTGTGATTTATTATTCTAACAGTTACAATGCAGAACACCGAGTTCAATCGGAAGATCGGTCTCATCGAATTGGCCAGGAAAAGAAAGTAACTTATATTGATTTTGTAGCACCTAAAACGATTGACGAAAAGATTCTAGGGGCTTTGAAGACTAAGTTTAAGTTGTCGGCGAAGACTCTCGGAGAGGTTGTTCGAGACTGGTTCTAAATTGATCCACACGCTTCCACCATTTATCTTTATACTCCAGTAACCGATTCCCTGATATTTCAAATTCTTGAAAAGTTAAATTTTTAACTGCTACTAGGATTTGGCCCTTCTTAATTTCACCATATTCTTTTTCGTGGGCACAAATATAGGCTGCGAGTTGAAGATAATAGTCTTCTATCCATTCTTCGCGTTTAGGTTTGTTGGCTTGTTTAAAATCTAGGATGGTAGGAGTCTGTTTATAGAGACCAATAAGGTCGGATGCCCCCGCATATGACCCGGGATAGATTAAAGTCTGTTCCACCCCCCAAATCTCATCTAAATAGATTAATCCTTTGGATATAATAAGATTAGCCATTTTAAGGGCTATAGGAGCGTCGTGGGTAGGCGCTTGAAATTTTTGGCCATACAGGTACCCTTCGAGAGCTTCATGCATCTCTGAGCCTCTCTGAGCGGCTTCTTTCATGATTCTTCTGGCTTCGGCAGCTCCAACCCTTTCTCTCCACTTCTTTATGCCCTCAGATTCTTCTTTTGTTCTGGAAAGGATAGTTGTAACAGATGGTAATTTTTCTTGACCGTCTAGATATACTCTTCGGCCCTGGTCCGTTGTCCGCGTGTAGTCTTTGTAGGGGTACTTACGATTGATCTTCACCCTTTTCTTTTATCAGAAATGATCTCTAAGTAAAGTTAAAAGAAGGGTAAATAAGCCTATAATAATAAAAGTGGCAGAGGAAATAACGATTTTTTCTAAACGTTCAATTTGTTTTCTAATGTTTCCTATTTGTTTGTTTGTGTTTTTCTGCATGATTCTGCAAAGTGTTTCGTGATCCGAAATCCTTTGGTGAGCTAATTTGTCTGTGTGATTAACCTTGTTGCGCATTTGGCTTTCTCGGTTGTGGAGTAGTCGCGTCTCTTCGCTCTGCAACTAGGCCTCCAAGAGTATCAAAGGGGAAGAGCGCTGAATAATCAGGTTTTTGCGTTCCAGCCCCAGGCATTCTTAATCCCGCTTGTCGCGGTAGAGTTGTAGGCGTGATAGGTTGATTTGCCGGCATTTGATTAACAGCTCTCCTCATCATCGCTTCTTCTTCCCGGTTGGCTGGTAAGCCTCCAATTTTAGTGGCTAGATCTTCAGGTGGGGGTAATGTATCAATACTGTCTGCGTATTGCTTATCCGTTAAAGTAGGAAATAAATTTTCTTTTTCCTTAAGATCCATATGAAGATCCGTCAAGTCATCGATCGGAACATTTGTATTTTCTAGATGATCAAAAATTGCATTTATATCCACATCTTCGGTACCGTATTTTTTGCCTGTTTCAGGACTCATAAAATAATTAGCCAGTCGTGAAGTCATAAGTCTTGCAAAAGAGGAAGTACCTGCTGTTGAGACAGGAATATTAAAGATAGGATCTCTCCAAGATTTGCCGTATCCACCGGCCATGAAGGATTTAAATTCAGAGTTAATGACGTGCATGGCTTCAGGATTAGACAACGCTCTGTTTGCGTAACGTCCCAGGAATAACATTATAATAGTTC
>Ga0208668_1000359_pt1 | contig 12193 bp, 21 predicted proteins | sample 18_taG_FD_184093 | JGI IMG/M metagenome (GOLD analysis project Ga0208668, IMG submission 184093) | Marine viral communities from the Subarctic Pacific Ocean - 18_ETSP_OMZAT15316 metaG (SPAdes) (version 2) | ecosystem: Environmental > Aquatic > Marine > Oceanic | place: Pacific Ocean | collected...
AATTCATGCTGCATTTCGTGGTGGGGATCGTATGGACGTTTAATTTTCTTGCCATCCGACTTGGAATAATAGTTTATGTAGTATTTATTTTTTCTTAGGTTCATACAGTGTATATTTTATTGTTAGTTCTTCGTCGGGCATTATTCCTTCAGTTGTTGTAATATTCCACTTGTCCATCCCGGGCTTTATACGCACTTGCGAGCGGTGGCAGTTGGGCGTGTCCGAATGGTTGATAAATCCTCCAAGAGGCGTCCTGATGTATTCTTCCTTTTCAATTCTGTAGTGGGAAATTCCCAGTTCTGTTCCCCGAAGGATGGCTCGCGTTGCGAACAGTCCCTGGCCGTCGATCTTTGAGTCGGCGACGACGATTCCGTGGGGTAGAGGGGTATACTTTTTCATAATAAATTGTTCCATGGGTTTTGCGCGATCCGGCTGATGCGCTCTTCTGCAAGATCCACAACATTGTCCCCCAGCTCTTGAGCCCTGGGCTCGTAGTGGTCTATAATATTTTCTATGGCGTGAAGCTTAACCTGCGTGTAGGGCCAGATGAGCTTGGCAACATAAAGGGCTTCCCGGAAACTGCAGCGCCATCGCCATTGTTTTTTATAATGAGGTTTCCTTGGTGGCCTTTCCATAATAGATCCAACTCCTAAAACTTCATGTACCCACTTGACTACTGATTCATCAGTCATAGCAATGTCCATTATTATTCTCCATACTTTATATTTCTTTGTACCTTTTTTTCCCCATCGTTGTTTGTATTCTACAGAACCTTCACCATCAAACAGTCCTGCAATATATGCAATATCATTCGTGTTCATTCTTCTCCTTTAATACATCATAGGCGTGGCTCTTAATGTCTTTCTCCGTAGACATGATTGTTAGAACGTCTACTCCGCTATACGCTTTGGCATATGGATTCTGGCTTATAGCTATTGTAGCCGATCCTCCTATAAACGCCATTTCAGTGCAGCTGTGTAGAAGAACTATTATTGTTACCAGCATCGCTAGATGATACCATTTTGTGTTCATGAACATAGTATTCTCCTTCCGAATCACATTCCCAGCATTGGTGAACATGTTTTTCTTTGTTTTCTTTCTCTATCTTAACATATCCATTGCCGTTGCACACGTCGCAAATTTCTTTATGAATTGTATGTTTTTTTAATTTTACCATTTACCTTTTTCGCTTTCTCGTTTGCTAATGATTCTATGGTTTTGCTTATAGATAATTTAGTCTCTGGCAATAAAACTTTGGACAAGCTTATTAAAGTCTTGTATGTTGCATGCGTTAGAGATACGTTTCTATATTTTGTTATATCAGTCATGTGTTCCTTTCATTTGAACTATTATATAGGATTTTTTTAAAAGTTTGTCAATGATAAAATTTACTTTAATAATATGGGTGTGCTCATTTATGGCCGGAACCAAGTGCATGCCTCCAATCTATTTTCCAACCATATACGACAGCTGGACAGAATGCTCCATAGCCGCCCATGAAGAGTCTATAAAAATTATAAAAGCTTCTGAGCCTGATTTTTTTGAAAAAAATAAGGTTGGCATGAAGTATATATGCGATCCGGTTAAGACATATTGACATTATGGCAGAATTATGGTAAGGCGAGTCTTCTCATCTTCAGAGCCTATTCCATTTCTCTCTTCGGGATAGGTTTATTCACAGTAGAATCCCTGTATCGTTCCCCGTCCATCGTTTAAATACCACCCCTGCTTGGCCCCTGATCCGCCATACGTGGCTATGACTTCAACGTGGGCTTGGCCCCAGCCGAAACAATCGTCAGTTGGAGAATTAAATTTTAATCTTTCCTCTATTAGAGTTCCGTCGAATAATAACACCAGTAGTATTAAATATTTCATGCATCTTCTTTATCGTGTTCGTCGTGCGTTCTCTTACCCCATTTAACAATTCTATCAAAATTTTTGGCTTTTATATCCAGTCTGGGCCCGTATTTTCTCCACATGTCCTTGACAAGATTCAGTTCAATGAGCAAATTAGCCCATTGCTTGTTTGATATGTTGGATACTTTTATCTTGATTTCTTTCATATATATTTTTTAAATACCATTCTCCATAACCATGATCTAGTAATTGATACCGCTGTAAATATAAGAGCAATACCCATACTATCCAAAACGCTCGGGTAGAGACCGAATAGCGGAAATATCACCAACTGTATGATGATGGCCAGGATGTATCCTGACCCAACGTCTATAAAACTTTCTATAAAACTTCTCATATCCTCTTGCCTTTTAGAATATTATGCTTAACATATTTATCCTTTTTATTTTTATACGTTATCCAGCCCGTCCATTTAGGATTTCCTGTTACCAGAGATTTTAGCAATTTTTTATAAGACATTTCTTCTTTCTCCATATCTTCCTTGCCTTCTTCGCGGACTTTGAATGTATATTTCATTTTTCCTTTCATTCTGTATATATAGGATATTATATGACTTCTGTCAAGCCTTTCCTTGGCCGCGATATTTTTTATATGAATGCCGCTTCGATTTGTTCATCGTAGAAGTGATGGGATGGCGCCCGATTGAAGTGCCTTTATGAGTTTTTTGGTAGGTAACGACCATGCCATAAAGATTTCCCTTTTTACGTGACATTACTTAGCCGTTAAATCAATCCTTTTTCCACCTGATATAGCAGGAATATAGCTAATTTTTCCATTAATATACTGCTTTAGGTCCGATCCGCAAGAGATGCACCGGTAGTGATCACAGGTAAGAGAAATTAGCATAGTGGGTATCTCGCACGTAGGGCATACTCCATTGACCACTTCTGCATTAACCCTGATACTTTTGAGCATTAGTTGCTCAACGGGTTGGATGTTGACACTTTAATTTCTTCTATTTGAATCTTTAACAGTTCTATTTCTTTAGAATTAATGGCTACATCTTTTCCATTTTTATTAATTTCATTCTTATTGTCTATAATCTCAAAACCATTCGTGCTGATAGATTCTTGAACAGAAGTTAAATCCACGCCTTTTCTAGATTCTAGTGCTGCCACTTTTTCTTCAATAACTGCAATTTGTGCAGAATGGTCAATTGATTCTCTTGCTTCAATGTCTGCAAGTTTAGTCGTAATTTCACCGTACTTGACGAAGCCTCCGCCGATGGCAACGATTGCTGCGATCAAGGCCGCGATGCCTGCGAGCTGGTCTTTTATATTAAATTTTTTATCAGCCATTAGACTTTTCCGCCTTTATAAAATGCTCTACCACCACCTCTCAATGCTATTCCACCACCTTTTTTTTCCTCTGGTTCTTTTCTTTCCGTTTTGGTTTTTGGTGGTTTTCTTTTTTCAGCCCTTTCTAAGGCTAAAGTATTTACCCACTCTCCTTTAACTTTTTTCCAGTATTTCTGTCCAGCCATTATGTTTTCCTTTTCTTAGCCATTTTTTAACATCTCCAGTTCTATTAAAAGCCGTTGCTTCTTGATGTTTATATCTTGAAGTTTTCTAGCTTTGATTTCAATCTTATCATTATTCATATAACTTGCAAGACTAGTATTAGGGTATATTTGTCTAAAATCAAAGATGTTTAATTGCTTTAAGTATATGTTTTCCGGCCGATAAAATACAGCGTTTCTATATAAATCCAATGATGCCTGTTCGCTAGCCATGGCTTTTATTTTTATAATATTTTTAAGGGCCAGGTTCTTAGCAATATCTTTAACGTCCTCGTCAACTTTATCCATCATTCGCTCCATATTCGCCACGAGAGATTTTTTCGATTGTACCTTTTTTTGTTTGGCACTTTTCTCTGATGAAACAGTGGATGCTGTAGCAGTTTCGCTAGTAGATTCCTCTTCTTGTGTTTCTTCTTCCGCTTCTTCATTTGTTTCTTCTACCACTTCTGTGGACTCTTCTTCAACCTGTTCTTCACTGGCTACTTCTTCCTCTTCTGCAACAGCTTCTTCTTCCTGAGAAACCACCTCTTCTTCAGAAGTTGGTTCAAAAGAAGATTCGACTTCTTCCGTTTCCTCATATATTTCTTCCTCCATTGCTTCTTCTTCTATTATGGCCTCTTCAAATACTTCTTCTTCTTCAAAAGAAAAAGTCTCTTCGAAAGAGGCTTCTTCTTCCATTTCCATAGAGAATGTTACAGGTTCCCCTACAGAAATACTGACTTCTTCAGAAAAAGTTTCTTCTAATTCTGCGAAAGTTGTAGCTACGCTGGTCAAGGCAGCTTGTGATTCGGTTGATATAGTAATATAATCTTCACTATCAAAAGTCATCAATAATTTTGCTCCCAAAAGATTGGGACCTCGTTGATTAGCATGGTTTGATGTTGAACCTGAGCCATCAACACCATTCCAGGACCATTCATATTTATTAGCTCCAGTTCCTGTGTAAATTAGCTGATCGGTGAAAGTTTCTGAATTAGCATTATAACCTGCGTCCGTTGTTCTTGTTTGAGTTACAGCCGCTAGTTCCTCGTCGCTATTATCCAGTATTCTGACTTTAATGGTAAAACTATCAGCAGCTCCAGTACTGTCGCCACAGGCAAAGGATGAACCCGACCATTCGCAGTTTTGCATATCAATTGTGCTGTCTAGCGTGATTCCATTATCCAGTTTATTAGTCGTAGAAGTAATTGTGTCATTGGAAGTTTGACCAGTTCCATCTATACCAATTAAGGTTGCTGTGGAAGTAATTTTTAAATCATGCGCAGCTTCAACTGCTTTGTCATAAGTAAAAAATGCACCACACCCACCATTTTGACCATTGGCTGTATCACAGGTAATAGCAAAGCCATCCAAAGTGGTGTTGTTATTCATGGTTGTATCTGTAGTATTATCAGATATGACTGGAGTAGATCCTCCATTATATGAACTGACTGAATTACCTGCATTAGGTAATAAATTTCCTGTAGTTACATCTTCGGCTTTTGCTCTAAGCGCGAAACAGCTGGCCATGAGATAGCCGGCCATGAACAGTGCTACTAGTCCTTTTATTATTTTGGATTTTGCCATTCAACCGGAACCTTATCTACCATTGGTTTTGGTTTTACTGTAACAACTGGTTTAACTTTCTCTCTTTTTTTCATACGTTTAACGTATGCTTTGTAGTCTGGTCTTTCAAATTCATATAATTCCCATAAGGCTAATGCTTCTTTTCCAATTTTGCCGTCAATTGGACAAGGCGTCCCTGCCTGTATCATGGATTCAAATACTCTTTCATCCTGGCAAAGGATAGCAACAGCTGCTACCTTCATACCAAAGTCATTAAGTATTCTTGCTAGCTTTAATCTTTCACAATTTTTATCGATTGTATGTTTTCCGCCACTGACACCTAAACCAAATGTTTGAATGCCTCCAGATATACCGATGGCGCACACGTCTTGTGTCATACTATTGTATGATGGAGCTGCTGCCTGGGGTGGCGAAGATCTTATATCGGAATTTGTAGTGTTGTTAGTTGTGGATGTAGATTCAGAACCTGTTTCGTATGTAGTTGTTGATTCTGAAGTATACCCGCCTTCAATTGCCGTATTACTTCCAGACGTGTTTGTCTGTGTGCTGCCTGCTAGGGCTTTTCCAGAACAGAAAAATAGTGTCAGTATTAAAAACGTACATAAATATTTTTTCAATTTGCATAAACTCCTAAGAGCAATTGTCTTTACTCAAATCTATAGGTAAATCCTGTGTAAACCACACCCATGAAGAAATTTTAGTTCCTTCTTGTGTATAAGTGCATTTTTTACCCACCGAGCAGGCACTTAAAGCAAATAGTAATGCTAGTACTAAAAATAATTTATTCATTGGCATCCCTCGCATTCTCCCGTGTCATCAATGACAACACTATTGTTTTCCGCTTTTTTGTCAAAATGCCTGAAATATTCTCTACTACTGCATTCGCACCCATCGCATTCACAGCCCGCGTGGTCTGCTTCTATACAATGACATAGATGCTTACATTTTTTACAAGATCTGTCGGTCATTTTCTATAATTCATCATTTTAACATAACTTAAGTACAATTTAACTTTGTACTTTGATATTATTTGTTTTATCTTCCACACTAGTTTTCTCATCATGTGTCCCCTTAATGTTATAGAAGAATATATCAATATCTTCCGTTTTCCATTTGCCAGCGTTTTACTTCAAACGTCGGGCTTTTTAATTATATGAAATTTTATCTTTAACAGTAAATGAAGGAATACTCCATCATAAAATCTCTAGTTTGCTAAAAAATAAATGGCGATAATTACCACTACTATAGCGATAGATATCTTTGGATTAGCTTGCGCCAGTGCCCAAAGTTGTTTTACTTTTTCCATAGTTTTCCTCCTCTTTTATATTTTCAGAGACAAGTATATTATATATTTCTGCATTTATTTCAATTTTATTATCTTCATTTCTTATGAATAAAAGCTCTTTAATTCTTCTCATCTGAAATATCCTTTTGTATGGAACCCCAATGTTCTCCTACCTCATAATCAACCTTATTGGGAACTTTTAGCTCCACTGTTTGCTCCATGATCTCTACAATTTTTTTAGACTGTTCTTTGCTTTCTATAGATATGTTTAATTCATCATGTATTTGTATTAAAGGAATTATTTTTTCTTTATGTAAATCAATCATAGCTTTTTTAATCATATCCGCCGCTGATCCTTGAATTAATTTATTTAAAGCTTTGTAGGTGAAAGCTCGTCTAATACCTGGTCCGTGTTCCGCGAGCGCTTCTTCATGTTTTAAAGGTTTATGTATTCCATAAGAGCTAGGTTCCCATAAAGGAAAACGACACAGTCTTCCTAAAAGAGTTCTTATGCGACCTCGATCCTGTGCACGACGAGAAACCTGAAGAGTAAGTTGTTTTACAAAAGGCACTTTTGTTTCATAATCATCTATAACCTTTTGGGCTTTTTCGTCATTCACACCTAATTCTGCTTTTAATTTATTTTTGCCCATACCGTAAAATTTTCCTAGGTTAATAGTTTTAGCTTGATCTCTTGGAATATCTGCTAGATCCGAAACTATTTTGTGAAAGTCCATGTCTTTATTTTTTTTATATTCATCCACAAATATGTTTGCTCCAGGAAGCTCCTGCAAAGCGGCATAATGCACTACCAGTCTTGGCTCCTGTTGTGAGTAATCAAAGCAACCCCATTTATGATCTTTTTGATCAGGAACAAAGATAGCTCTTAGTTGGTCGCCCATACCTTGTCCGGATCTAGGAATTTGTTGTAGGTTAGGATGAGTATAAGAAAATCTTCCCGTGACCGTGCCTCCGAACTCTGATCTTAATTGATTTATATCAGCATGTATTCTTCCATTGTGTACGTATCTGTAAATTGTTTCAATAAAAGTAGTTCTAGCTTTATTTGCTTCTCTAGCAGAGTTAATTAAATTGATTGTATAATTATCATGTTTTTTTAAAAAGTTTTTATTAAAAGAAGGTGCTTTTGTTTTTTGAGTTCTTGGATATTCTAGCTTTAAATAATCGAAAACTTTTGCTATACTTCTGGCTGCCCATAATTCAGGAAAAAAGCCTACTTCTTTTTTTATAGCATTTAAAAATGTATCTTCTTGTTTTTTAAGTTGTTTTTTCACATGCTGCGCATGATCTAAACTTATTTTTACCCCTCTTGATTTCATTTCCACTAAGCAGGGAAATAATTCCGTTTCTAAATCAAAAATAGCTTGTAAGTCTTGCGTCAAGATTTCTGCTTTAAGCTCTTGCCACAAAGCTAAAGTAATCTCGGCATCTTTTTCAGCATATTCTCCTACGTATAAAGCCGGAAGTTTATACATTTCTGATTTGGGATCTACACCCCACGCAGCAGCAGCCTCTTGCAATGCATATTCATTTTTTCCCATCCCAGTAAATTCTTTAGCAACAGAGTTAAGATCATATTTAAATCTGTTTTCATCAACCAAAGATGTTGCAATCATGGTGTCTACAATTTTACCACTTATTTTTAGACCTAAACTTTGAATCCAACAAACATCATACATAGCGTTGTGAAATATTTTAAGTGAATCTGTTTTAAGAACATCAGCAAACCATTTAAGAACTTGTTCGCGGTCCATGTTTCCTCCACCTTCATGAGCGATCGGATAGTACCCAGACCAGTCAGAAACAGCTACAGCTATTCCGACAACTTCTCCATCTTTCCTAAAAGTTCCTGGTCCCATTTTAATTAGGTTTGGATCTTTTGTTTCTAAGTCTATTGAGATTTCCTCATATCCAGATAAGTCTGGAAAAGAATCTGGGTGTACCCATTCGGTTTGAGGTTTAAACAGCGGTCGTTGCATTATTTATAATCTCTCTCTATAATCATATCAATAAAATGTTTGGCTTTTTCTAAGTCTTCCTTTCCTCCTTTATATTTGTGTCTGCAAATATATTTAATAACATTCCCTTCAGGAAAAAGCAACTTGTTCTCGATTACGAATTTACTTGGCTGTATTTTCATTTTCTTGTAATGTGTTCCACCAATTTGTTTATTATAAACACTCATACGTCCTCCTCTTCTTTTTTATCCCCAGCAAAAAGATAACTTGTGTCAGCATAAAGCTCTCTTTCCATTTTTTGAATATATCTATGAAATTCTTCACTCATATTTTTCCCTTTCTAAAAGAGGAAAATGGTCCTCATACTTAGTATTACATGTTGGTCTATACATATATAAAGTTCTTCCACTTCTGGTCACAGCCACATAAGCACATCTAATTTCTTCTCTTCTAAAAAAAGGAGTTGAGTTTCTATAGTTGTTCATACAAAGAGAGCTCCAGACATCACATACAATAACATTTGTGGCTTCTTTCCCTTTTACCGAATGAATAGTTCCCACTGTAATATTTGTTTTTCTAAGAGTAGAATCTTTTTTCCAAACTTCTACGATATATTTTTGCACGTCTTCATTGTCTTCAAACAAATGGGTTAGTGTACCTTTCCTATACTTCGAAGATTCAGAAACATGTTTTTGTTTAAAAAATATAAAATTGAACCAATCTTTATCAAAACTAAAGTCTTTTTTAAAAACATTTTTAATTAATAAATCATTCCTGTCATAAGAAAGATCTGATAAGAAAAGATTGCTCTTCTCTTTTATGTGTTCTTTCTTTATAATGTTTAAAAATTTTTTAGATATTAATTGAATAAGGTCACAAATTTCTCTACCTTCTACTTTATAACCTTGTTTTAAATTAGACCAAGTATTTAAAGTATTTACGACTTTATCCTTAATTGAATAATTAAAATCTCTTTTTATACCTACGCTACCCTTACTTTTCCAAAGTATGTTTTTTTTCACTAATTCTTTTTTATAATTAAATGTCCAGGCCCCTGTTCTTGCACACATAATCCAATCCTCTTCTGAAAAATTCTTTTGAATTTCGTCCAAATCAAAAATATCTATTATTTCCCCTTGTACTATTTCTCCTGTATCCTTACCGTCTACAATCTTGGTTTTAGGGGTGAATTCTTTTTCCTCTCTAAACTTAGGGTTAATTTCCTTTATAATGCTTTGGGAAAAATCTTTTATTCTCTTGGGTAATCTGTATGATTTTTTCAAGATTATTTTTTTATGACATTTTCTGAAGAGAAATGTATCTGGATCAGCGCAGTTAAAACCATAGATGGACTGGTCATCATCCCCTGCCAAGTAGATTTGTTTGTTCCCTGTTCCTTTGAACATTTTATCCAGAACTTTCCACATTAATGGATTTAAATCCTGACACTCATCCACGAATAAAATATCATAGTTGGGGAGAATTATGTCAGGCGCCAAAGTCAGGGCTAACATATCCGTGAAGTCTATTATTCCATAAGCTTTTTTAAAATCTTTATATGTATTGTAGGTAAATTCTAGATCATCTAAATGTATGTTATTATATTGATAATTTTCCTGAAGTTCTTGAAAGTAATGCTTAATAGACAACCAAGAATTTCCATGAGAACAAGTATTAAGTCCTTTCCTAATTAAATCTAATTTGTTTGTTAAGAATTTTCTTCTCTCTCTTTCTTTCTCTTTTTTTTCATCATCATCTTCTTCTGGGTCATCTTCTTTTCTGTGTTGTTTATATTGCTCTCTGGTAAGCCAGTCAGATTTAGGCCAGTTTAGTACTTTATTTAAATATGCTTCATCTGAAGTGGTTAACAATTGGAGTTCTTTGGGTAAAGCTCTTTTACACAGAGCGTGAAGAGTTCTTATAGAATCTAAATCCTCTTCTTCAAAACCAAACTCGTTTTTGCATCGGAGCTGAAGAGTGGTAGCTGTTGCTCTAGCATATCCCACTAAGCAAATTTGTTCTTTACTATAACCATAATCTAGTTTTTCTTTTAGAATGTTTAGTAGCCGAGTTGTTTTTCCCGTCCCAGGTGGACCAAAAATTTTAGTTGTTCTATACAAATCAGGGACAATTTTTTTCAAAAGTTCTCCTTCTTTTCATTTGAAAACTCTATTTTTTCACGAACTAATTTTTCTTCTTCAAAATTGGTGATAGAAACAGAATAAACATTCCTTTTTATATTTCCTTGAATGTGTAATTTTTCTCTTGTTACTCCACCCATTTTTTTCAAAAACAAATGAGTATTCTCTTCTGAAAATTTCCATTTCTTTTCGTCTACTAAATGAGTAAATAAATTGTCAAAGGTGAAATGAACCATTTTTTTCTTCGTATCAACAAAAGGTTTTCTGTCAATATGTGTTCTATCTTCGCTTCTCCGTGATTTGAAACAAAAGTCTTTCATAATTTCTTTTAATTTAAACATCGGCATACTTTCCTCTGGTGCATCTTCTCCTGTAGCTCTTTCTTGTAATTCAATGACTGCCGTATCCCAATCCACCTGTTTCATTCTTGGTGGACTTTTACCTGTTTGTTCTGTTGCTGCTTCTCGAGCTAGTTGTTGATTAATTAATTCTTTAGAATTTAATTTTACTTCGTCTCCATCAAATCCTAAAAACCATTGTCTTGGTGTTGATCTTATGTATGACAAAGGTCCGAGAGCCGTGTTTCGTAACCCTTTAATCGATTTAACTCCAAACTTTCTCAAGATACATTCGCTTTTATTACAAAATTTACTTAAATGATCTTGATTACATCTGTAAGCATAATCTTTTTTTTCTCTAGACTGTACAACTTTTTGAACTTCTTTATATGTTAGTTCTGGTTTAAAAAATTTTGTGTTATATTCTCCTGTTTTATTTTGCCAATTCTCAGGAAAACGCATTTTTAAATATCTAGTCATGTCTAGTAAAACGTCATCCCTGGCACCTCTTTCTATCCCAAAACTAGCCAACGTTTGCAGACAAGGGGGTCCATCTTTAAAATCGTCCCCATTTAAAATGCATTCTAATTTTTTAAGTTGATCAATTGTAATTAAACTTTTTTCGTGAGCTTCAAAAAATTCCTCTATCGATGCTTTTGATCCATCTTCTTTTATCATATATCTTTCTGTGTTTTGGTAGTTGTAATAAGGTATATTAATCCAGCTCCCTGCAGAGCCTTTGTCTAAATCCAAATATTTTTGGACTGGAAAAATTCTATCTGGTTTTTCTACACCAAAGATATGTTTTATTGAGTGAAGTTTTTCTCTCATCAACATTGCAGGTACGTATTCTTTTGAGAAGACATATACATGTACACCGCCACTTTTAGATCTTATTGGAATAACAGGGACGTTTATACTTTTTAATTTTTTAAATAATTCTTTTAAATCTGGTTTATAGTTATCGAGATCTATCGCCCCCCATTTACATTTACTTTCTTTATTAATAGGGCATATTCCTAAACTGTCTGCTTCAATACTTCCATTTTTAGTTTTTACATTGAATTTTTTACCTTCTAAATGAGCTTGCCACATAGAATCATCGTGGTTATAGTCAGAAGTCCAAGAGACTCCTGATTTTTTTGTAGCACTACTGTTTTGATGCTCGGTTATATGATAACCAAACCTTTCTTCTAATCCCGTAAATATATTTCTAAACTTCTTTAGCATAATTTTGTCTTGGGCGCTTCCACGCTTGCTTCCACGCCCAATCCTAGGAACTAACTTTCGTTAGCGATTAATATGGTGAATCGGTTTTTGATTCTTCAGATCCGTGTTTAACTTTCACTAAACCTTTGCTGTTTTTTTCAGCAAAATTTTTAGCAATCGCATAAACACCTTTATCTGTAACCGGACCAACTTTAGATACATCCCATCCAAACCATGTT
>Ga0208668_1000360_pt1 | contig 12186 bp, 12 predicted proteins | sample 18_taG_FD_184093 | JGI IMG/M metagenome (GOLD analysis project Ga0208668, IMG submission 184093) | Marine viral communities from the Subarctic Pacific Ocean - 18_ETSP_OMZAT15316 metaG (SPAdes) (version 2) | ecosystem: Environmental > Aquatic > Marine > Oceanic | place: Pacific Ocean | collected...
TTGATAATTTATTAAATCTTTAAGTCTGCGTTGGTCTTCGTCAGCAACAGCAACTTCAGTTTCAACAACTTCTTCTACTGCTTCTTCTACTGAGTCCACTAAATCCTCATCTGGATATTTCCATAAATCTGGGTCTCTAGGTTCTGGTGGGAGAACATCATCCCAATTCTTAAATGAGCCAATAGTTTTTAGAATTTTTACTTTACCATCAACTTGTGCTGTAAGAGCCGCACCTGTCATATTATTCTTAACATCTTCCAATTCAAGATGGTCATCGCCATCATGGTCAGACATACCACTATCTATTGAAACAAATACGTGGTCATGTCCTGGATTTCCTGCTTCACCCGAGTCTGAAGTAGTTACGTGAAAACGTTTGTCAGGCATATTTTTCATATCAAAAACTACAGAAATACCTTTGGCTTCGTCTACATTAAGACACATATCGTCCCAGGCATCATAAAGTGATTCGTCTTCATTGATTTGGCTTTCTCTTTCAATGCCTGCTAATTCTTTAAGTCTGCGTTGGTCTTCGTCATTTAAACCCTCTAAACCTGAACCCATAGGATCAACATAATTTCGTTTAATTCGTTTAATCCATTTGTTATTTGGTGGTAATGGGGTATGTCTTTTTTGGTCTTTGCCGTCGGCTTTTTTAATTGGAATTCCACCAGATAGTTTAACACCTTCTTCTACTTTATCTTCTGGAAATTCTTTCATCATTGCATCATAAATTTCATTTTCGTCTAAAGAGTACTCTAATGGATTATCACCAAGAGTTGGTTGAATTGATTTCTTTTGTTTTGCAATACTTTCTGGAGATTTCTTAGAATAATCATCTAAATCCAATTTGTCATTTGCTTCAGTAGGCTCATAAACTTCTGCTTCTAATTCTTCAGCAACTGGTTGTGCATTTTCAAGACCTGCCAGTTTCATCAATCTGATGATATCGTTTGGATTTTCTGTAACAGTTTCCTCTGATGTTGTTAAAGTGTATTTCTTAGTCATTTTCGTCTCCTGTTATGACAGATGGAGTAGATTTTTCTTCTTTATCCATTTGTTCTGGTGCAGGATCTGATTTTGGCTTGATGCTTAATTCATTCTCTACAACCTCGTGTTCTTTTTTCTCTAAATCGTTTAAAAATTTATCTACAAAAGTTTTACCGTAAGTTTTACCATCATCTGATGTTTCGTCATAGTCTGTATCTAATAATGCTTTTTTATCTTCATCACTATCTTCTTCTACTTCGGGTTCCCATCCTTCTGGATGAATCACTACATTCTCAAGGGAAACACTAAGTAAGTCACTTAGTTGTTGTTGTAGAATATCTGCTGATAATGGATAACCAGTAACAATATCAATTTTTGAAACTTTTGAGTTTGTTACATTATTAAAAAACATTGGATTCTTAGTGATAGGAGTAGTTGATGTCTTTGACATCGTTTTAAGGTCATATTTTGACAAAAATGTCTCAATGCGATTTTCCTCTACCTCATCTAAGTCACAACAGAATCTTAATGTGAATTTGTGTTCTTTTGTTGACTCTGTTAAGTATTGTTTAAATGTTTTCATGTTTGTTCTCTATTAAATAATTCGTATTACTCTATTCTTATTTATCATTTTCTATGTCTTTTCGTGCGTTGTCAATTCTTTTTAGTAGTTCATTTCTATCAATTATGACTGCTCCGTCACTTTCTAATTCTAAACCGTCTCCTTTTGATGTAACAACCTTGTGGTCCAACTTTGCTTTTTGCAATTGAAGGTTAATCATCTTTAATTTTCTATCAACTTTGCTATCTTTTGCTTCCATAGCCGTTTTTAGCATCTGATTTGCTGTTTCTAGCAACTTAGCACCAGCATGTACTTCTACATTCATTCCTAATTGAAGTAAGTCATTGAATGCGTCCAGAGCCTTTTGATGAATATCATCCATCTCTTTATCATGTTCATTAAGGTCTTGTACTAGTGGTAACGCACTATCAATCTTTTCAGTAGTCTTTAATTCAGCATATAGAATCTGTGTTAGTTCTTTTGATTCTTCAATTGATGGTGTTTCTTCTTCATTTTTCTCAACTTTTTCTTCTGCTGGTTTAATATTGAATGTTTCTTCCAATTTCTTTGTCATAATATACACTCTTGATTAATTATATTCGTATTTATCAAAATAAAGTTGTCGTTTTTTGTAGTCATAGTAGCGATATGAATAATGGATAACGGCATCCTCACCTTAGATATAAGTCTTATATCGGTCCTAAGGTGTGTTATTTCTTTTTGCGTCTTTTGACTGCTTTTGGTTTCTTGGTGTTTGCGTAGATATCATTCTCATTAAGCACTCTAAATTTCATACCTCGTTTTTTTGCCCAATGTGTTGCGGCATCCCACTTAGCATAGTTTACTGCTACTTGTGCCTGTTGTGCCCTGCTTTTTGCAAATTTAGGATTAGATTGATTAGCAGGTTTAATTTCAATTAGTTCTGCATTTTTCTTACCTTTAGCATCTCGATATACCATAACAAAATCAGGAACATATGATGTTACTTTGCCAGTTAAAGGATGTTGATAAGAAATTCTAACAGGCTCACTTGCCCATGCCATTACATTTGGATTTGTATCACAGAACTGCATAAAAGTTTGTTCCCAACTACTTCTAAAAACAGGAGATTTGCTTCCTGAATACTTTGATTGATTTAATACTGTGTATGGACCTTGATGGAATTTTGCCATTATTTAATAATTGCCCTTGCGATGTAAGTATTTGGTGTTTGCGGAGTTATCTTGCCCGTCTTATAACCAAATCGCAATGCATTATTAAAGACGAATGCTCCTAAGTCATTGAAAGAAAAATTTTCTGATAGTTCATCAACAAAATCATACGGATTGACACCGTACATTTTTGCGATATTTGTAATTTCTACTGCGTATGCTTCCGCTTTTTCCTGATTAAAGCCCTTTTTCAATAATTTCGCAGTTAAAATATCTATTTTCATTATTTTTTCCTTGTTCTTATTATCCTGAGAATTTTCTTAAGAGTGCCCTACTCACACCAATTGGCCAGCCATTATTAGTATTATCAGTTTTATGTACTACTGGGTCTGGTCGTTTATTCGTTACAACAGATTCATTTGCTTTTACTGTCGTAGCATAGGCTCCTGTTTGACTTCTAACTGCTCCATCTATTATTCTTGCTCCGTCAACTGCTATTTTTGATGTCGAGCCCATTGAACCGATTAAATTACTTTTTAAAGTTTGTGTGATATTGTTAGTATCAAAACTACGTTTACCAAAGAATGATCCAATTAACTCTTGTATTAATGAATTGCCTAAGTCTGTAGTATAAGATGGATATTGATTTCTTGGTGGATTGCTATCTCCGATACCGCCAAATGTTGGGATATCTGGATTCGTATATGTTGCTTTAAACTGTGAATCTCTTTCATTAAAATCATCTTCATAATTTTTAATGTTACCACTATAAAATCTTTTTGCCCTTGCGGCATCTATTACGCCAATATGGTCTTTTAAATATCCCGCTAATGCTTCGTTTCCTTGCTCGTCAGGATTTTGAATTTGAGCATTATATAATCTCATTAATTCATTGAGTTTTCTATTAGTATCTTCGTACGCTTGGACATCTTTTCTTAGTTTTTGTTTCTGTAATTCTTCCTCTGTAAGATTAGACAGTTTTCTCTCGTGTTCGTCATCACCAAATACTGGGTCAGGATAAATCTCATCTAAATTTTTTCTCTTAAGGTGTGGACTTAATCTATCTAACATATAACCTGTTCCATGTGACATCCATGCTGGGAATGGTACTTCTTCGTCTACTTTACCTATTATTATATTCTCTGGCTGAACAGTAAAATCCATAGTTCTTAGTTCAGTAACACTGTAATCACTACCAGAAAAAGTAATACCTGTGACTAATGGATTGATTAATTCAATTTTCTGAAGTGTTCCGTGACCTGCATTTCTTGGAAGTGAACTCGGAGGAGCACCTAAACCAGGACCATCAAGGTTACCAAAGAAATGATATATTGTAATCTTTTCAAAATGTTGATGATAATACTCGTGTATAATACGACCATCGTCTGGATGAACATCTGGTATCTTTCTACCATATGCATGACTATCTGTTAGAACTGTCTCTGCATTTGCACCCGTAACTTTAGCCGCTTGGTTCTTAAAAAATTTACTATATATAGATTCTGCCATGTCAAACATTTTGCCGTCAACTGTGTCATACATTGTCAATGATACTTCTGGAAAATCTACACGAGTGGGAAGATATATCCTTTTACCATATTGGTCAATAGGCATTGTTGTTGTGTTAATAGCAATAGGAGATACTGCTTTTGCTACTTGGGAAAAAGATGTTACATCTGATGTTTTTCCATCAGACACTGGCTTATATTCTATAAACCATAGGTCAGAAAGTTTAGGAGCACTTTCTGTAATAGCCGAGCCATGCTCACCTCCAAATCCAAATCTGTGTTTTGCGTTGGAACTGTCCGCCAACACCCTCCTAGGGTCAACTTCTCTGTCTTTACGAATCCATTTTTTGCCCACGGAGATTACTCCTGTTTATTAACCGGCTACCGAAGAATCAGATGTAAAGTCCATATCTGGCATAATGTCATCATTCAATACAGCATTGTCGTATTGTAGAGTAATAGTGATTGTAACTGGGTCTGAAACCGCATAGTCTGTTTGCGAATAGTCAGCGTTTGTAATGAAACATCCTTCTAATTGCCATTGTTCAGTTGAGTCACCAGAGTTACCATCTAGAATTTCAATCAATGTTGAAAACTTATAGTTAGTACCCGCTGAAGGTCCTTTTTGACTTTTATGGTCTAACTGTGATTGTACTTGACGACCGACTAGTTTAGTTAGATTGTTTGCGATATCATCACGCAATGTGATTGTAATTGGTTCCCATGTGTGCTTACCCATAACATACATACGTGAGTTGTATGAATCTAATGGAATTGACTCATGTGATACCTTTGGACGGGATATATTCATAACCTGTCTTGTGAATTCTTGTGAACTTGTTCCAGTTCCACCAAAACCAGCAACTACTACACGGAATCTATAGTTTAGTTTTGGTTGTAGAATACCAGTTCCGACTGCATCACCAGTGTCTGTTGGTACACCAAAATTGTTTAATGTTCTTGCCATCTTCTTTATCTCCTATAATAGTGTTTGATTATGGTTTTAACACTAGTATTTATCTATTTTATCAATAATTAAGTTTGTAGTTAAAAAATACTCAATAAGCACCCAAAAATCTCTTATTACAACCACATTTACATCCTGCTTTACAGTCGCAATCTATCTTTTTATGTCCACATGAGCATATATCTTTCTGAAAACTTTCTTCTGCTCTGGAATAAGATGATGTTCCAAATCTTATATGACTTTTGTTTTCTTCTTTGTTTGATTCTAACTCTATTTCTTTTTCTAAATTAGCAATTAGTTTACCAATTTTTTGTTTGTCGGCAGAATTTGACATTGACTCATATAGTTTATTATAAGTCTCTAACAAAATTACCATTGTTTTTTGTCCTAGATACATTCCTCTCTCCTATTATGCTTATGTTTCTAAATAATCTCTCTAATGAGCATCTTTTTCTCCTTCAAATGCATTTGATGTTTCAGTCTTAGTCCATGGTCCTCTTTCCATATATCTAGAACTGACCGCAACTGTTTTACCAAATAATTCTTTCGGAGTAAGTATCATAATGTTATATTTTTTATTAGCATTATCAACTCCAGTCACTTCAATTTCCATTTCATCATACTTTTGACCGCCAAAAGTAACATCATGTCCTGTCATAAATGTATGTACTGCTTCGTTCATAGATAGTTTAGCCGCAATAGCCATTTGTCTTTTCTTTGCTTTACTTTTACCTTTAAACTGAGGTGCATCACTCTTATAAAAGTCTTTAATAACATCACCCATTGGTGTATCTTTTGTTATTTTTTCAACAATTTTATAATGTCTGTCAAGAAAATATTCTACTCTTCTTTTAGGAACTTTTACAACTATATCATCTTTTTTAAGTGTAACAAATACCTCATCTTCATTTACTGATGTAGATATAATAACTTCTGGCATTTTCATACTAGAAACATCTTTACCTATACTGTCTTTGTATTCTTTAGCAAGTTGGTCTTGCTCTTCTGGATTGTCGGTTCTATAAAATTTGTTTGCTATAGCCATATCAGCAACAATCATATTTGTTGGTGCTTTTATTAATCTTGGCTTGTAATGAACTATTTTTTTGAAATCTTTGTTTGTTAAACTGTAAAATGTGCTTTCCCATTTATCAGGATGTAAAGCATATGTTCCGTTGCGTTCTGGAACTATATCTGCTAAGTCGTCATTACCTTTATGAAACTTTCCTAAACCCGATAAATGAACTAACATTCCATCTTCAACTGGTTTCTTTAGATAGTATTCTAATCTACCTCTTTGTGTGCCTAAGTCTGAATTCTCTTTTAACAAGTCATCTTTTGTAGCAGTGAAGTTACTTTGCTTCCATTGTTGTTTTAATAAATTAAGTTTCGCACCCATTTGTGGTCCAGGATTCATACCTTTTGCGATTAAATCTGCTCCTGTAATAGGAAAATCTGGAACTTTAGCATCAACATTTAAATCTTTGCCTTGTATTGTTACTAGTGCTGAAATTAAATTCTTATCAATTCCATCAGCAATCATATCTTCTACTTTCTTTTGGTCAAGTGAATTGTTTTTATTCTTAACTAGAAAGTCTAACAGAACTGCTTCGTTGTTACTTAATCTCCAACGTTTTGCTATGTCTGTTGTGTTCCCCATTTGTGCTAATGCGATAATAGGATTGCCTTTATCTTTTACTTTGTTCAAGTCATTTGTTGATAATCCTATAACTTTACTGACACCTGATTTAGTCATATGAGTTAAAACGTTAGCAACATTATTACCTGCAAGAACTTTACTCATTTCTTGCCATATACGTTCAGCACTTATATTCTGTAAACCTTTTACATTTGAACTGATTGTTTTTAATGTTTCTTCATTCCAACTTGGTGTTGAAAGTCTGCCTTGAAATCTGAAGTATCTTAATATTCTTAGATAGTCTTCTTTGATACGTTCATCTGCATCGCCCACGAAGTTACTGACTTTATCTTGTAAGTCGTCCATTCCGTTAAAGTAATCAAATACATTACCTTCCATATCCATGCTCATAGCATTGTATGTTAAGTCTCTGCGTTTAGCATCTTCTTCCCAACTACGAACAAACTCTACTTCAGCATGTCTGCCATCTGTTTCTGTGTCTGCTCTTAGTGTTGTGATTTCAAATGGTTCATTATCTAGGATTGCTGTAATAGTGCCGTGTTCTAAACCCGTCGGCTTATATTTGATGTTTGCTTTATCAAGTATAGCAATCATTTCATCTGGTGTGGCATCTGTTGCCAAGTCAATATCTTTTGGAGTCTTGTCTAAAGCAAGGTCTCTAACAGCACCGCCAACTATTCTTAGTTCGTGTTTGTTGCTCTTAAAAACTTTATCTAACTTTTTGATAGACGAATTTATCACAGACTTTACATCTAGTAATTCTTCGTGTAATATGACTTCATTAATTCTCATAACTGTATTTATCAGTTAGCATATAGCCGCCCAATAAAAAACCCCTCACTGAGAAGGGGTTTTAAACTAAACCTTCTAGTCTATATTATGCTAATGTTTCGCCAGTGTTACGAATGCGTAGTGGGATGTAAATAAATTCAACAGATTTCGCTGGTTGAATTGCTACGTCTACCCATAGTTCATTTCTATCAATTCTTGCTGGTGTGTTATTTGAATCGTCACACACTACTAAGAAGTCATATAAACCTCTTTGTGTAACAAGATTGCCACAGAAACGTTCTACCGCATCTCTCATATTGTCACGAGTAATCTTATCGTTTACCTCGAACAAGAATCCACGAGATAACTGGTCTAAGTTGTGACGCATATAATTAACTAAACGTGCAACATTAACTCTATCTAAAGCACTTGATGTTGCTTGTGTAGTCTTCTGTCCATATACTGCCATTCCTGTTGATGGGAAGTCTACGATTGGATTCATACGTTGTCCGTAAAGAACATCACGTTGACCTTCACTCAATTGTACTTTAACAAACTCATCTTCTGAATTTACATAACCAACTTGTGATGCGTTTGAAACTACACCACGAGTAAGACCTGCTGGAGCAAACCATGGGTATGAAACCTGGTCTGAGAATGCAATAGTTCTTAGAGCAACTGCTGATGAAGGTATAACTACATCATTACCTGACAAGTCACTTGACAAGCCGTGTGGGTAATAAATTGCCGCGTAAGTTTCTGCTGGAACATTTGCTGTTCCCCATGCTTTCATTGATGTTGAATCTGATTCTAATGTCAATGGACAATCACCAACTACAAATGCGATTTCTTTCTTGTCTTTATTCAATGTAATCATCTCGTCCATTAACTCGAAGTATCCTGGAGCCGAGATTAGATTGAAATAAACTGCTTCTGAACGAATTCCATCGTTTGAAGAAATTGCTGCCTGCATTGCTTCGACAACTATGTGTCGTTGAGCATCACCGCCGAACTTGCCTGAACCGTCAGTATTTACACCTGAAGCCCATTCCCACTTACCGCCAGTATGTGTCTTAACGTTGTAAGTAGTGTAGTCCATGTTAATCATCAATATGCCTTCCGGATGTAAATCTGGATTGGCCGCTGATGCGTGTACTGTTCTCGGATCAACTGCATCACCTGTTGGTGCATCGTGTGAATAGTGACTGAACACTAGTCCATTAGTAGATGATTGGTCAGCATTGTCTAATTTGACCCATGCTGAACCTGACCAACGATATACTGTTGGATAAGGAACTGAATCGCCGTCAACCCAAATGTCACCTGTTGCTAGAGCAGTTGTACCATCTTTTTGTGTTGTTGGAGCACCTGTAACTAGTTGTAATTCACTTGGTTGCTCGCCGTCTACATCTTCTGACCATGCATATCTCTTCCATACCATGTTTCCACTATCGTTTGTATTCTTTAGAATCTCAACATTTAGAGTTGAATTATACCATAGAGTACCTTCTGCGATTGTACCCGTAATTTGTGTTGCACTTGCTTGATAAACTAATGATTCCCAAACTGATGCTGTATTTGAAGCCGCTGAGAAACCTAATGCCGCGTGGCCTGATGAGATTTCTAAGTTAAGTTCAAGACCGTCTGTCTTAATGAAACGAATTTTATTTGTTCCAACTTTTTCAACACTAACATTTAAAGCATTTAATGCCGCGTTTGATTGACAATTTGTAACTATTGTATTTAATCCTGTGCCCGATGCAAACGTTAAACTAACACCTTCAAGTACAAAATCGACATCAATATCGTTGACATTCGGAATTGCTCCCGAAGTAAGAACTGATGTAGGCGCACCTGTATGGCGTCTTAATTCCCAAGAGCCAAGTGTTGCGTGAGTTTTAGTATAAACATCACCTACTGTAGACAACGCCGCTGATGCTAAATCATCTGATGCGTAAATTGGTGCTTGTATTGAAGTAAACAATCCTGATGTAGAACTATAAGACGATAAATCTACGTCTAATCCGCCACCTTGTAATGTCGTACGCACATATAAATCACCCGACACTAGTGCCGCGCCTGTTGAATTTAATGCAGGATCAAACATTGAAAATTGAAAGTCTGCTGAACCCGTGTCGCCCATCTGAATCCAAGAAGTACTAACTTTTTCATGGTATGTGACAGGATTAGTAGACGAATCAACTGCGTAGTCGCCCGCATTGCCAACAGTGGATGCTGGTTCGCCATCAGAAACTAATACTGATGCTGAAGCCCATGCTGAACCATCCCATTTGAATAGTCCGAAATCTGTTTTTGATGTATCGTGCCAGTGCGTTCCGTTTGTGATAACGCCTGCTGGTTCTGTTGAAGATGATTCTAGTTCTGCTAAATCGACATCTGCACGAATAACGTAAGCATTGTTTGATACTCCTAGATATTGATATGCTGCCAATAATCCGTATTCGCTTGTTTCAGCACCTTGTACAACTGAACCGCCAACTTCATAAAATTTTGGTTCGCCGAATGTTTCGACTAACTCTCTCTGTGATGATACTAGAAAGGCAACACCGGCATTTGCTGGAACTGTTCCAGAGGCCGTTGCACTCCCCGATGCATCTGATTTGTTACTTGCCGTAGCAATAACTAATAATGGTAGGGTACCTTGTGTGGCTGCCGCATATTGCGACTCGTCACTAACTGTTACTGATACACCTGGTGATACTAATGTAGCCATAGTATTTTCTCCTTGTTATTTAATCTGAATAAACCCGTTTTACTAGTTGTATTTAGTCAAAATCAAGAAAAAACGCTGTTTTTGGGGTTAACTACGTAGACAACGTGTCTGAAATTTTACTATATAGAGTCTTGACTGTATCGTCATTTTGAATTATTCTATCGAACTGCTCATCCTTTTCTATCCATCTCCATTCACTCTGATGAATTTCAGGATGATAGTCTTTCATTAGTGTCGAATCAGAATTATTATTATCTTGTATGGCATATCCCCACCAATCTGGTAATTCACCTCGTCTAACATTCCAAATCTCACCATCGAGAGATTTTATAATTTGTATTTCATTAGGAAATCGTACATCAGGAATGATGTAATTGTTTTGAGGATTATTGATAATTTCTTGTTTGACTAGACTAACCCAAACACCGTCATAGAAACCATTACGCATACAATCAGTGCCAAACTCTTGTAGAACTAATCTGGGTGTTATTTCTCTACCTGTTTCATTAGTCCAAAACTCATCAACAGTTTCACGCCAGTTTCTGCTTTCTGTTGTATCTCCCTCTAACATAGCACGGTCCCAACCAAATATAGTAGCAACACCATCTTTGAGTTTATCTGCAAAACTTAACTTAGTGAAATTGTGTTCGTTTACTAGAATGTCGGCAACTGTGCCTTTGCCTGAACTGATTAGTCCTGTAATACCTATTATCATTTGGTTATTTCCATACTTAATAGGTTTATTATACTACAATAATTGACTGAATGTCAACCTTTTTCTGAATTAATATCTCGGTCTTTTAAGTCTTTCATTATGGCTTCTCTCATATCGTCAGTGTAATCAAGCCAGTCTAATATTTCATTCATGTGACGTTTACATCCGATACAGAAGTTGTGTTTGTTATATTTACAGACACTTTGACATGGCGTTTTTATAAGAGCCATGCTTAGCCAATCATAACACCAAGGGGTGCTGAACCATCGATATATAGTTTCAATTCAGTTTCTAATTTCTCTATATCTGCCATTGCGTCTGCTTTTAAGGCATCACCATTTAATGAAACTCCACCTTGTGCGCCAGGAAGTGTAGCAAATTTAGAACGTGCTTCGCCAATCATCTTCTTGCAATAAGCAGTTGAGTAATCTCTCATCCATGATTTTAGATATGGGTCTGTTAGTAGTTGGTCATCTGGACGTTCTAAGTATACATGAAGTAGAACAACTTCATCTGCTCTCATTTTTCTTAAAAGTTTCATCTTATGAGTGTTTGGATTCCAAATGAATTGTATGTCAGTTGCCGCAACTCTGTTTAGAGTTTCACGGTACTGAGAGAATAGTTCGTATGTTGATATACCACCAACGTGATTGTTCATAAAGAAATATGAATTCGCATATGCTAATTCAAATGGGTCCATATCAACACCAGTAGATATACCATGACCGAATGAACGATGCCAAATTTTCTTTACTTCTGTTATTTCTGCGGGAAGAGAATACTCATCGACATCTTTTTTAAGTTCGATAGTATACATATCTTCTTCAACTGCGTTTTCAGAACGTTGTCTAATCTTGTCTAATGAAATATCGATTGCAAGGTCGTAGTGTTCTGGATCTAATTCAATATCGACCATCCCGTCACCAAGTAACAGTCTAATCTGTTTAATTACATCGTTTTTTATTTTATTGCGTTGTTTTGGCATTATATGACCCCCGAAATATCGTTTGAACTATATAACAGTATTTATCAAAAAACTTTTATAATCAAACTATGAACATTGAATCTTCCGTTCAATTTTACTTCAACAGTAGTAATAGCATCAAATTCTTTGTTTAATGAACGTTT
>Ga0208668_1000362_pt1 | contig 12133 bp, 14 predicted proteins | sample 18_taG_FD_184093 | JGI IMG/M metagenome (GOLD analysis project Ga0208668, IMG submission 184093) | Marine viral communities from the Subarctic Pacific Ocean - 18_ETSP_OMZAT15316 metaG (SPAdes) (version 2) | ecosystem: Environmental > Aquatic > Marine > Oceanic | place: Pacific Ocean | collected...
TTTGTTGCTAATCCATCGCTAATGTTATATGCCTCTTGAACTCCTACTCCGAAGTTTAACATCGAGAACAGAAATAATCCACAAAGTGCAAAAGCAACAACAAATCCCATTATTTTCATTGCGATTTACCTCCCTTGCTCATACGCCAAACCAATATTAAACCAGCAACTATGAACCACATAATCATTGAACCACTACCGAGTAATGTTCCCCCATAGTCGAACATCGACAATAGACCCATCATAACTATTGCTATTATTCCACCAAATACCATTCCAACAGGGCTTGAAACAAACATTAAAGGCAGAACCATAAACATTATAATTACCATAATCACTCCTGTATATCCAAAACTTTCTAATGCCTGAGGGCTTAAACTGAATAAGGTTTGCCCAACAAATTCGCCATCCGAGTAAAGTTCTGCTAAGAAACTAACATTACCAAAGTTTGCAGGAATGTTACAAGTAATTGTTCCTGTTGTTGAGGTTAAAGTTTCATCGCATACCGATTCGTTAAAGTAATTGTCGAACTTAGTCACATTTAAATCAACTTTAACCACAAGTGAATCTGTGGATGTGAAATCAACTTGTATTGTTCTGTCTGCCCTATCCAAAGTCCAGTAATATGCTATGTTTCCCAAGTTTTCATAGTCCAGTGGTTGAACTTGTGTTGCAAGTTGGTTAAGGTTAAGTGTGCATTCTCCTGAACCTGCGTCTTGGCAAACTGCCACAACATTGTCGAAAGTTGCAAGGATTTCGCCCTCTTTCTTTACCACAATATCGTAACGAACATCCCCAAGAACAAGATGAACTATTGTTTGCCCCTGCGAATCTGTTTTGGCAACTTCTACCGATTTAAACAATCCCTCGCCAACATACTCTCTACTTATATCTATTAACGCATCCTGAACCAACACAAAGTTTTCATCTTTAAACACAACCAAGAACTCTTGGCTTTCAGTAGTTGCTAAGTCGTAAAGAGAAATGTGCTGTTCGGATGAGGAGTTCAGTTGGTAATTCTGTATGTGGTGGTATTCAACCACGTGGTCAAAGGCAGAGTATTTTGTGGTAACATCTAACCTGTAATTTGTTTCCAAGTTATCCATACAAATTGTTGCATTATTTGTTTCAAAAGTATTGGAATACTCTATAATTGGAGTTGTAGAACCCAGTGGGCTTACATCTATATTTATCTCAATCGTGGCGTTATCCACAGCAGGGTCTGGCGAAATTAAATCTTGTGTGTCCTCATCGTATAACGTATAGTTCAAAATCAAAGTGCCAAAACTCGTGCAATCATCTATAAATAACGCAGTTACATTTTGAGTTTGTGTGCTTGTGTTGTAAGATTCGCCATTGCTTAATGCCAAATTCCAGTAAAACTCCCTTTCCTCCTCTGCATCTACGTTTGAAATATCAATTTCAGTATCAATATAATAATCAGTTCCACCTGTATTTGTTATAGTTCCTGCATAATCAGTTCCATTATATGTTAAAGTTGCCGAATTAAATGTTAATCCAGTTCCAAGTGTGGCGTTCAGGGTAAATGGTTCTACTGCCCCCTCGCTTGTTTCATTATTCCAAGTTTGGTTGGTTACGAAAACATCGTATTCCCAAATTGTGTAATTACTCCCAACATTCCCAGCAGTATCGTTCGCCCAAATAGTTAATTCGTGCCAAGGCAAAGTTCCTACATTTTCAAGAGTGAATGTATCAATAGGTCTTTGTCCCATCCCTGAATTGTATAATTCAATGATTTCTGCCTCACTTAATTGTCTATCCCAAATCCCAATTTCATCAAGAGTTCCATCAAAATAATCTGCACCTGTGTATCTCTTACCCAATACACACGTTCCTCCTAATGATTTACCTGCTGAAGTTGTGCTATAAATAGAACTACCATTTTGGTAAATTTCTAAATCAGTTCCATCTTGTGTGATTACCCAATGTTGCCAAGTATCAAGGAATTTTTCAGTAATTCCGACAGCCCTGTAAGTAGTATCATAATAAAGCCAACCACCTTGGGCAGTTTGGTACTCAAACGTAGCCCTCCCAGTTGAACAATCAAATATTTTTGAAGTGCCAACTAAATTATCAGCATTTACCCAGACAGAAACAGACCAAGTGTTATCAGAACTTATTCCTGTTACATCAACATAATCATTACTACCATCAAAGTCAAAAGCATCATTTATAATTCCAGCAACTCCTCTTGTTGCCCCACTATTAGTTCCATTATTAGTTCCAAGTTCATCTACAACCACGCCTGTTGTTTCATCTAATTCATAATACGCAATTAAATCCTCCTCCTCAATATCTGACGAATAAAGCCAACCATCACAATTCCCATTAGTTCCAAAAGTAGTATTAACACCATTATATTCATACCAGCAAGTGTCTAAATGAGTATCTGCAATTGTATAGTTGATGTCTTGTGTATCTCCGATTTCTTTTAACAAATTAAGCAGAGTTCCATTCACAGGTGTAATTATATCTATAATTGGATTTGTCATATCAATACTCAAACTCCTATTTACCGAAAAGAAACACGCAGAAGTATCACATGCTTCAACTCCCCAAATTATTACATTTTCTTCTGAAAATGTATCTGTCCAATTAGTTGTGTTTATTGTTCCTGTAATTGATTGAGTTTCAATTGCTGTCCAAGTTCCACTTGCGTTGTGGTATAAAGTCATATTCACAAGTGTTTCACCATCATTAGCAACAGCAGTAGCATTAAATTCTACTGATGTTGTTGGAGGGGTATAATCATTTGGAGGAGAGTTTAAGTTTACAAAACCTTCAAAAGGATATGGTTGCCCTACTCCTGAATTATATAATTGATTAACTTCATCAAAAGTCAATACTCTATCCCAAATTCCTGCCTCATCTATTCTACCATCGTGGTATTTACCTGTTAAAGTATCTCCACCAATCCTTAATGAACCTGAACTACCACCAGAGGGGTCATTTACAAAACTCCACGTGTCACTTTCCTCGCCATTAAGGTATATGTTATATTCATTTAAATTAACATCCCTAACCATTGCTAAATGGTACCATTCCCCAGTATTCAAACCAGGATTATAATTTCTCCATTCGTCCTGCCCTGCACCATATTCGTGCCCATAACTCGCAGACCCATCCGAATTTATTAACCAAGAATAAAGGTAATTAGTTGCCTCTGATTCTCCTGAAGCTCTATATTCTATTATTTGGTTACCAGTAGTAAATGCGTCTATATAAAACCACAAGCTCACAGATAAATTGCCAGTTATTTGCAAACTCGCATCGTGTGGGACACCCACATAATCATTACTACCATCAAAGTAAAAAGAATAATTTATAATTCCTGTTTCTCCTCTTGTTGACCCATAATTAGTTCCATCATTAGTTCCAAGTTCATCTACAACTGCCCCTGTTGTTTCATCCAACTTGTAATAGGAAACAATATCATCAACTAAAACTGCACTCGCAAAACTCATTCCAATAAATATTCCTATTGCTAACACTATTGCCCACTTTATGAATCCCATTATACAACGCCACCTCCTAATCCATCATCTCGAATCATACCAATAAACAAGAATATTGCCCCACCTAAACAAATAATTGTAGTCCAAACAGGCAAGTTTGCCAGTATTATATTCGAGGCACTAAACCCAACCAGTGTATCACTAAACACTTGTCCTGAAAGCAATGTTTCATAAGCATTGCTTAGGTAAACGCTGAATACTACTGCAACTGCTGAAATTAAGAAATATATTACAAAGAACACAGGATGTGCCCTTACCAAAAAGTTGCTTATCAATATGCTAATCGCCATTGCAACCATAATTCCAAAAGACAATGTCTGTAACATCGGCATTGAATTGTTTATTGCCCCAAACGTTTGCATTGCAGGTTCAGAAATATTTACATTGCTATTTCCCACAATTCCTGTGAGGGTTTCGGTTACAATATTATGCCCATACATCCAAAGTCCAAAAAATGTTACCACTACGAAACACACAACCAACCAAATTAAAATGTCGGCAATATTTCCCCTTTTGCCCATCTTTTTCTTTGTGGGGTATTCCTTTAAAATCCAAGGGATTTTAGTTTCTTGTAATAATTCTTTTTCTACTTCTTTAAATGAGTTTGTTTTAACCATCGCCCTTGTTATATCTCTCATCCCAATTTGCTTTTTATCCACCAACGCTTTTTTTCTACATAAGTCCTCAAATTTGCATTTAGTTTCTAAATCTACCCTTATGTGTCTTGCGTTTTTCATCGAACTTTTATCCCCCTACCTAATAGATTTTGGAATTTCTTGTCGCTAATATACCGAACAAAGCCCACAAATGCAACTAAAAAGAACACAGGCACAAAGAACGCCATAAGAAAGTAGAATATACCATCAAAAACTCCTGTTCCAGCATCTACAAATAAGAACATATTATTAACTGCTCTGCCTAACCAAGCCAACCAAATTAAACAAATATAAGCAAAGAACCAGCAGAATAATTTAAGGTATTTCAAATCACTAATGTTAACTAAATAACCATCCTCCGAATAATTATTTTTCCAAGGCAGTTTAATGCCACCAAGCAGTGCTAAAAGAAAAAACATAATACTAAATACAAATGCAATAACATAGAAAATGGCGTGGGCAGTTGTGGGCGAAGTTCCTGAGGGAGTAACTTCAAAAGCAAATACTCCGAAGTTGCTTAAACCTCCATCGTCACACATAATCCTATATTCATAATTTCCAAGGGTGGTTGTATTAGATTCATCCAATGTATAATTAAAGAAAGCGTTTTGGTTACTCATTTCCAAGTTGTTTGCCAATACTTCGCCAGTTGGAGAAAATACAGAAATATTACAAACTGCACTGCCTGAACAATAAGTCCCATTATTATAACAAGATTGTGTTAAAGAAATGTTTGTTTCTGCCTCATAAACATCTGCACTAACCAGTGGCAATACTAACAACATTAAAGCAAAGAACCAAATTACTCGCATTCTATAATGCCCTCCTCACAAACAAACAATTTCAAAGTTCCATAATCCTTTGCATAACACCCAACTTTATCTCCTGTGTTATCAATTAAACATAAATAAGTAGCAGTTTCCATAGCAGTTTCTAAGTTCCCTTGAATGTCTAATGCCTCAGCAAACTCTTGTAATTCTTGTTTCATATTATAATATTCGTTTAAATCTCCTGCCCAGTGTTTCTCCTCTATTGTTTTAATATGTGTTTCATCATCTAAATAAAATATTTCATCAACCATTTCTGAATATTCGTCAAAAAGTTCTGATGGAATATTTGGTTTTTCTATAACAAAATAATTTCCATCATCATTATTATATTCATAAAACCCTATTGCACTTCCAACTAATAAAACTCCCATAAGCAAAAACATTATTGATTTATATTTCATTTTAATTGTCGTATATTACACAAACGAAACCTCCACAACTTTTTTTCCCAGTATTCAGACAAAGTCCTCCTGTCCTTTTGTAATAAACTTGGAGTAAATCATTAGCTGTAAAAGAATAATCATCTCGCCCATAATTAAATACTTGGTTTTGGGCATCCCAAGTTTCAGTAACTAATGCAACACCACTTTTTCTTATTTCGTGTTCATAATCACACGCCTCAGGTGTTGGATAACCTGAACAAGTCCAACCGAATTGAGTTATTGAACCCCTATCAAACATCTTAACTCCCTCCCCTGCTGAAAGTAGATTTAATCCATATTTCCAATATGATGCTGCACTACCAATATTTATATTCCCATCAAAAGTGAAACAAGCAGTATCAGTTAAATTTCCTGTTGCTATAATATTATTGAAAGTTACATCATCGGTTGTGTTAAGCGATTGGTCAAAGGGGTTTCCACCACCACCACCACCACTTGGGACTTCTGGAGGTTCAATAAATGCACCCACAATATCTTGGGGGTCTTCGCCTATTTCCACTTGTCCAGATACTACAGAGAGTATTCCTATAAATAAAATCATAGATAGAACTATCTGTGATTTATTCATTTTCCTGTATTTCTTTAAAATCATTTTGTAAAGTCTTTGGCGACTATTCTCCAAGATTCAGCACCACTCGGAGCAGTAGCAACTGCAAATCTTCTATTTTTCTTAACGACTATCTTGAACTTGTCAGTCATAAAAGATTTTCTAGCTTTCAAATCATAAAATTTTAACTTTGGCATTATTGTTTTACCTCCCTTTTAGTTGAAGAATGTTGAACTTCCTAGAGTTCTATTTACATTCCTTAAATTTACATTTACTGACTTTCCTAATTTTGTTCTCTTCTTAGATTTAAGTGATTTGTTTACTGCTTCAATTCCTTTTTTTACACCCTTAATCTTTGCAGATCTTTTCTTTTTCCTTTTGTTTTTTCTATGTTCAAATACTTCATCTAACTGACGATGTAAATACTCACTCTTTCTATCTTTTTCCATTTGCTCTTTTGAATGAGTCTTTGCAAGAGCAAGTCTAATTTTCCTTTTCTGTCCGAAAACCATGTTTATTAAATGTTTTGCTTATTTAAATAACTTTCTAAGCAGTAGCACCCCCTCCTTTAATTAAACTGAATAGGACAGCCACTACAAGTATAGCCCCACTTACCCAGTAAAAGTGAGGACTCAATAATCCTAATATCCATAACATTGCTGAAGAAAATACCATTATAAATGCAGTAGCCGTTATGCTTTGTTTAGAATTAAATGATGAAGTAATCATGAAACTAACTGTTCCAAGCATTATCAATAAAAGTATTCCCAAAATGCCTCCAGATATATCTGATGCGAAAGGCAATAAATCTGCGACATTTGTCATGTTTTCTGGAACTTCAAATATGTCTACCATTATGCTTCAAACCTCCTACCAAATGCTATTACTCTAAATGCCACCCATACAGCTATTCCAGTAAATCCTATAAGAGTAATAAATGGTGGCACTCCTAAAAGAGTTCCACCTGTAATTAATAATGATTGAACACTACCCATTGCAATAATTATTAATGCTGGGACTAAAACTAATCCCCCTATAACTAACATTCCCCCTCTGAATAATGAATCTAGCCACTCATTTTCGACATCCTCCTTTTCTTCTAATGCACCTGTAATCCATGTCATGTTGGAAGCCACATCCTCTACAACATCAAAATCTTCAGCCCATGTAGAATTGTCAGGTTTTGCTGAACTTATCCCAGTATCTATATAATTTTCCTCTAAGGTATCACTTAATAAACCTAAACTAGAGAAAACTAAAGCTATAACCAACATCGCACCAAATATTAAAACTAATTTACCCATTATTTATTCATTGCGTAGATCGCAAGTCCTCCTAGAACATAAAAGCAAACAATAACTGCAACATCCAAGTTGAAAAACCCAGTTAATCTAGCCATGTGCATTCCAAATGGTATTGAAAGAATTAAAAGTGTGGGGCTTACAGCCATTCCAAAGATTACTACTAATATAAATAAGAACGAAAAGATTAATCCTAACATACCAAAACTTGTTCCAAAAGTATTAATCAAGAAATCTATAAATTCTATAAAGGTATCTGGACTTCTGGCTATATAAGTCATTACTCTATAATCTCCATCATCTAACAGACTTGCATTATATGTCATACTCCCTGACGATGTAAATACTCTTTGGGTATTGAGAATCTCAGAACCATTAATATAATCATCTAGTTTAACAATATCCATTCTAAAACTTGTTGCTAGTCCAGTAGTATCTACGAATGAAAAATCAACTATTTTAGTTACTGGGTTAAAGGTTATGTTGTATAGAACATTTTGGGCAAAGGTATCTGTATAAATCGACATCCAGTCAGTAGCATCACTTTCTAAATTAAGATTAATCTCACAAGGTGCAGCTTCACAAAGGGAATTTCTTTCAAATATTCCTAATATTTCATCATCTTTAATAACTGTGAACCTATATTGTTTTTCTAAGTCTAACCAAGCCCCTATTTTTCCAGAGATATCAGTTATATCTATTTCTACTGTCTTGTAAATTCCCTCTCCCACAGAATATTTAGCTACATGAATATAAGCATCTGCGACTGGTGCTAAACTTTGTGTTAAAGTTATAAAGAACTCAACAGCTTCATCATCTTGTAATAGGAATAAGTCTATCTCATTTGTTGCAGTCCCATTTAGAGTAGCACCTACTAAATAATAATTTTTATCAGTATAACCTATAGCAGAATACTCACTCTGCATATCTGTATAAATTACATCATCTTCTGAATTTACACAGAAATCAAATTGACTTATATCAACACTTTGATTACTAAAACTAAATGTTTTAGTTAAACTATCAGCACTTGCTCCTAATAGGAAAGTGGCTTCAAAAGTAGTAGCATTAGCAGTCGCATTTATTTCTACATTTGTAATTTCATCCATCATAGTAAAGTTCAATACAGGAGTAGTTGCTCCACCATTTCCACAGAAGTTAAACATTAACTCAGTTACATTCTGTTGTTGTGTTGAAGAAAGGTTGTTGTAAGTAGTTCCACTAATTGTATCTGCTAATGTTAAGTTCCAATACACATCAAATAATTCTGAAACACTCCCAGTAGTTATACTTGGAACGGTTATTAATGAGGTTAGTGATACATTATTTCCTACTGTTGTGAAACTCCCTGTGCTTTGTTCAGTTCCATTTACAAATAATGAACCTACTGAGAAACTCGTATTTGTTCCTAATATTAAATCTAAAGTATAGTTAGATGTTGATGTTTCTAGAACTGGACTTTCAAATGTTTGGTTTGTAATGAACCCTCGATATTCCCAACTCGTTGAATTACTCCCAACATTCCCAGCAGTATCGTTTGCATAAAAGGTTAATTCGTGGAGTGGTAAAGTTCCTACATTTTCAAGAGTGAATGTATCAATAGGTCTTTGTCCCATCCCTGAATTGTATAATTCAATGATTTCTGCCTCACTTAATTGTTTATCCCAAATCCCAATTTCATCAAGAGTTCCATCAAAATAATCTGCACCTGTGTATCTCCCACCCAATACACACGTTCCTCCTAATGATTTACCTGCTGAAGTTGTGCTATAAATAGAACTACCATTTTGGTAAATTTCTAAATCAGTTCCATTTTGTGTGATTACCCAATGTTGCCAAGTATCAAGGAATTTTTCAGTAATTCCGACAGCCCTGTAAGTAGTATCATAATAAAGCCAACCACCTTGGGCAGTTTGATACTCAAACGCAGTCCTCCCAGTTGAACAATCAAATATTTTTGAAGTGGCATCTAAATTATCAGCATTTACCCAGACAGAAACAGACCAAGTGTTATCAGAGCTTATTCCTGTTACATCAACATAATCATTATTACCATCAAAGTCAAAAGCATCAATTATAATTCCAGCAACTCCTCTTGTTGCCCCATTATTAGTTCCATTATTAGTTCCAAGTTCATCTACAACCACGCCTGTTGTTTCATCTAATTCATAATACGCAATTAAATCCTCCTCCCCAATATCTGGCGAATAAAGCCGACCATCACAATTCCCATAAGTTCCAAAAGTAGTATTAACACCATTATATTCATACCAGCAAGTGTCTAAATTAGTATCTGTAATTGTATAGTTGATGTCTTGTGTATTTCCGACTTCTTTGAATAAATCAAACAGAGTTCCATTCACAGGTGTAATTATATCTATAATTGGATTTGTCATATCAACAATCAAACTCCTATTTACCGAAAAGAAACACGTAGCAGTATCACAAGCTTGAACTCCCCAAATAAAATCATCTCCATCTGAAAATGTATCTGTCCAATTAGTTGTGTTTTCTATTCCTGTAATTGATTGAGTTTCAATTGCTGTCCAAGTTCCACTCGCATTGTGGTATAAAGTCATATTAACAAAAGTTTGGGCAACATTTGCAAAAGCAGTAGCATTAAAATCTACCGATGTTGTTGGAGAAACATAATCATCAGCAGGGGAGTGTAGATTTACATATCCATCAAAGGGGAAACTCTCCCCTGCCCCTGAATTGTATAATGCAATGATTTCTGCCTCACTTAATTGTCTATCCCAAATTCCTATCTCGTCAAGTTTTCCCTCCCAAGGGCCTCCTCTGTTCCCACTATTATAATACTTAACTCCAAAGGTTAAGCCCTGATTAATTCCACTATATAATGCTGTCCCCTCAATTATACTCGCCTCCAAACCACCATTAAGATAACCATAAGCCCCAGTAGAGTTGGAAACAAATGTCATCATATACCAAACACTTCCATCATAAGTCATTTGCGTAGAACCAGTTGCTGATGATGTTCCACCTCCCCTGTGTTGTCGCATATATAGTTGGTCGCCACTCGTTCCTATCATAAATCTATAATGTCCTGAAGCCGACACTGATTGTCCAACTGCATAATTCTGGGAAGATGCCTCCTCTGTTGTAACCCATACATTTACCGTAAAATCATTTTCCAGCAACGATTCTCCAAAATCTCTAACATAATCATCATCAAAGTCAAAAGCATCATTTATAATTCCAGCAACTCCTCTTGTTGCTCCATAATTAGTTCCATCATAAGTTCCAAGTTCATCTACAACATCTCCACTACTTTCATCCAACTTGTAATATGAAATAATATCATCAGCTAAAGCCGCACTCGCAAAACTCATTCCAATAAATATTCCTATTGCTAACACTATTGCCCACTTTATGAAACTCATGCTGTAAACCCTGTCCTCCTCGACATTATAATTATGATAGCCACGAATCCAGCAACCAGTAATATTGCTGGGAGAGCATTACTAAAGATTAATGATGAATATGTAAAGTCTTCGACTGTTGAATTTAATATTTGGTCGTTCATAGCTTCATCGGCTACATTAACTAATTGAGAACCGATGATTATAATTATTATAAATCCTATCGCTAAGAATACTATAAATATTGGATGATCCCTAAAGAATATTGAGGTAATCAACAGAGTAAGTATCAGCCCAAAGAACCCAATAGTAACCAACTGGTCAAATGCAGGTGTAATAAAATCATCCATATCTTCTATGGCTTCAACAGATTTGTTATCACTACCGAAAGCATCTTCATCTTTCAGTTCAACTGAAACATCATCCCATACTTTAGCCATTGGAACTGCGATTAAGTAAGTTATGAAAACTATGGTTAATCCTAATAATAAAAATCCTACAATAGCAAACGACTGTTGTCCCTTTTTATTCATCCTAAGAGAATCTCCTTGATAGCTGAAACAGGAAGTATCTCTACTTTTCTGTTTTTCTTTTCTAAAATGATGTCTTGTAGTTTGGGCATTGTTAGTAGTTTCTCGTTGGTAACTATTCCCTTTGCTATGATGCTCTCTTTAAGTTTTTCACATTCTTTAACTAAGTTCAAACTTAAAGTTCCTCTTTTAAACTTGGGCATAGGATTATAGATACTTCACCCTTTATATATTTATAGTTTAGTGAACACCGAGTGTTCACTTGGTGTTCACCACATTTAAATAGTATCTCACACCCCTTAAACTATCCTACTCGAATAATTGAAAGGAGGTAATCACTCAAAATGAAACAAATGTTTAACAGAAAAGGACAACTTGGAAATCTTCAAGGAATTATCATGACACTAGTTGTTGTTGGTATTGTTCTAGGAGCTGGATTCTTTATTCTAGGAGAATTCATGGATGAAGCAGAAGATTTAGGACAGGATGCTGCTGTTGATGGAGTTAACTCTACAATTGAGGCTCTTGACACAGTCCCTAACTTGTTACCACTAGTTGTATTGATTGCGATGGTTGTAATTATCCTAGCATTAGTCTTTACTATACCTGGTGCAAGAGGAGGAGCTTAAATGTTCTCCAAAAAAGGACAATTAGGTAATCTACAAGGAATAATTATGTCCCTTGTTGTTGTAGGTATTCTCGTGGGTTCTGCTTTCTTCGTTCTCGGAGAATTTATGGACCAAGCAGAAGATTTAGGACAACAATCAGCAGTTGATGGTATCAATGAAACTATTGATGCTATGGACACTATTCCAAACCTCTTGCCTTTGGTTGTCTTGATTGCGATGGTAGTTATTATTTTAGCATTGGTATTCACAATACCTGGAGCTAGATCAAGAGCTTAATCG